>Ga0207701_10000002_pt1 | contig 266282 bp, 282 predicted proteins | sample KBSSwiSSwithPhiX_FD_184294 | JGI IMG/M metagenome (GOLD analysis project Ga0207701, IMG submission 184294) | Switchgrass rhizosphere bulk soil microbial communities from Kellogg Biological Station, Michigan, USA, with PhiX - S5 (SPAdes) (version 2) | ecosystem: Environmental > Terrestrial >...
CCCGTGGTCGCCCAACGCGCCAAAATATTCACCCGAGCCGCTTTATTAAGGCCGCAACACCGGTAGAGCTCAAAGAATACCACGCTGCAAACAGCTTTTCTGACTTTGTCATGCACGATTTGCTCAAGGCGAACGTGATTGCCAAAGGCTTCACTGCGCCGTCCGAAATTCAGGACAAAGCGATTCCGCACGCACTTGAAGGCCGCGATGTGCTTGGTATCGCCGACACCGGTACAGGCAAAACTACTGCTTTTGCCCTGCCCGCCTTGCACCGCATATTGACCGAACCCGACACAAAAGTGCTCATCATGGCGCCCACACGCGAACTTGCCGAACAAATTGAAAAAGAAGTCCGCAGTTTTGCTAAAAACAGCGGTTTGTATGGCGCGCTCCTGATCGGCGGTTCGTCGATGGGTAAGCAATTCCGTGAACTTCGCAGCAATCCGTCAATCATTATCGGTACGCCGGGTCGTTTAAAAGATCACGTAGAGCGCGGCACACTCGACTTAAGCAGCTTTAATATCGTTGTTCTCGACGAAGTTGACCGCATGGTTGACATGGGCTTCATCGCCGACATCCGCTTTTTGCTTGATGCCGTACAGCCTGAGCGCCAGTCGCTGTTCTTTTCGGCAACGCTTGAGAGCAAAGTCGAGCAGCTTATCCACACCTTTTTGCAAAACCCGGTCACTGTTTCGGTAAAAACCAGCGAAACCAGTAGTAATGTTTCGCAAGATGTGGTCACCTACAAAGACAACGTTGAGAAGATTAGCAGATTACATGATATTTTAAATCAAGAAGACGTGGTCAAAGTATTGGTCTTTGATGAAACACAGCGCGATGTCGAACGCCTGGGCCAAGAATTAATCGGCCGTGGCTTTAAGGCCGATGCGCTGCATGGTGGTAAAACGCAGGGCCAACGCCAACGCGCGCTCAAACGCTTCCGCGGTAATGAAATTACCGTTTTGGTTGCAACTGATGTCGCCGCGCGTGGTATCGATATTGCCGACATCACGCATGTGATCAACTATTCGATCCCGCAGGCATATGAAGATTACGTGCACCGTATCGGCCGCGCCGGTCGTGCCGGCCGCGTGGGTACGGCGCTCACTTTCGTGTCGCTGTACGACATGAATTTGTAGTCGCTTGTCTTAGGTCAGAGCGTCGCCAAAGCGTGGCGCTCTGACTCCCGATTTTTAGCCACTGCATAATAAAAGAGCGACCCGTAAAGGTCGCTCTTTTTGTGTAAGACTGTAACAGTCTAGTAGCGTCGGTCGTTTCCGCCACCACCGTTGCCGCCGCTGAATGAGCGGTTTTCACGGTTTTCGCGTGGACGAGCTTCGCTCACGCTTACGGTCCGGCCGCTTAATTCGCGTCCGTTGAGCTTTTCGATAGCTGCTTTTGCTTCAGCATCGCTGCTCATTTCGACAAAACCAAAACCTTTTGAACGGTTTGTCTCGCGGTCCATGATAACACGAGCCGATTCGACGGTTCCTACTTCTGCGAAGAAATCGCGAAGTTCGTCGTCGGTGACTGAATAGGCCAGCGACACAAATAACTTAGTTGCCATAGGGTGAGTGTATTTTCCTCTCTTGCTTCATTGAGGTAGGTGCTATTTGCTCCCGTCGCTGCTCCTCATTTTGAAACGTTCTTTATGCTTTACTTTCTAGAAATCCAGTCATTACAAACCAGTGCAGCATATTCTAGCCCTTCTAGCATAACAGATTAGCGCCGGAAGTACGAATAATTGCTTAAAAAAGCAAAAGTTTATAGACTAAAAGCATGCAGGGTAAACAGCGACAACGAACTCCGGTCCAGAGACCGATGATCCTGGATGTGTTGCCTGCAGATATGGCTCCCCGACTCGACAAAAAGCCGAAACCGTTTAATAAAAAGTTAATAAAACATATTCCAGCACGATTGCGACATTGGTGGGTGCTGCTGGGTTGTGTTGTTATTGTGGCGGCTGGTTTGTTACTGGTGTGGCGCCCATGGCAGGCCGAATTGGCGCGGCTGCCCAATAATGTCTCTGGCCAGATAACTACCTTTGTTCCCTATTACTTTGCCGGGAACTTACCGAAAGACTTTAAAGTGAACGAACGCCAATTGAGTTATAGCGATGGTGTGCTCTTTTTTGAGGTAAAAGACACCAAGAACCAAACCGTGGTGATTTCGGAACAGTCCTTGCCACCGAGTTTTAGTAATATCACGCCGCACGGCGACCTAACGATCTCGCATGTTGATGGCCAGGGTATTATTTCGACCCGTGAAGGCCGGACGATTGGGACGCTGATTACTGGCAAGGAGCCGCGGGCGTTAGTTTCGCTCAATGCCACCGATTCGGTGAGCGCCATAACCATGACGCAAATTATGCAGGCGCTCACCCCTGCGAGTACTAAGTAGTGTTAGTTAAAGAACGTGGCGTGAATGTAGGAGTAGTCCGGCGATGGATTGTCGTATTCGGCGGCGTTTATGACGACCGCATTATATAAAGTGTTGGAGCCGCACACACTCTGGAGGGCTTCATTGCCTGCTAAAATTGGTTTTATCGTAACAGTTTGTATAGTATCGGACATACTAGCTTTGGGCTCAAAACTAACTTTTATGCAAGCTGCATATTCAGTGAGCCACTCATTTGGAACAAGGGTGACACTCTCTATATTTTTACTGTAGCTCGTATCCAGCGTACCATCGCTATTAAGCTGTAAATACGCAATCTGTGGTGCGCTTGCCGGCCAGGTCACAGTATTTTCGGAGCCGGTACAGGAGTCGCCGCCTTGTGCGTCAATAATTCGGGTGGCGCCTCCTGTTTTTGCATAGCATCCCGTGATGGCGTTCGTAGTGCTGTCTGGAATGGCCGCTTGCACGTTTGCAGACAGCAGACTACCCGTCAAGGCCGCGATGCCAATACCTGTCATGTAAAAGCTTTTGTGCCACAGGTTACTTAATAACTTTTTCATACCTTACCCCTTTATTACCGTTGTTGTTGTAACGACAGTATGGGCTTTGTTGTGAAAAAGTCCAGTACGAAAATTACAAGGTAGAGATGACGAACTGGTTACAGGTGATGGTGTTAGTTGCGCTGCTTGCGCTCCAGGCTGGGAACAGATACAGGTTTTGGGTGGTGTTGCTAATGGTTGTGGCTCCCGTAGAAGATAGTTTGGACGCTATCACGGTGCCGGCTGCGGCAGTCAGGAAGCTGGCGGAACCGTGTACCATAATACTTGTCGTTGAGTTACAGACAATATACGCATCGAACTCCCACCCTAGGTTGGTTCCTCCTGCGATTGGGGTGGTGGCTGCATTTGGGGTGGCGCCCAAGATAGTATCGGATGCCTTGGTTGAGCTTGTTCCGATATAGAGTCCTAATGCGATTGTTGGCGTACTGGTAGTGAACCCAAACACCCCGCTCGCATATAAATGATACGTATGCCCTGCCGAACAATAGTTAGCCACCCATCCGTTCGTAATAGTAGCGATTGGCCCACAGGCAGATGTACAGGTGTTCACCGTCGTCGCCGTGGTGCTTGACGAAACCAACCCTCCCAAACAGTTCTGCCACTGCCCGTTTTGAAAACATCTGAAGTTTCCAGTGGATGAGTTGTAGTACATGGCGCCTGCGACTGCCGAACCGGGGTCTGCAGCAACGTTTCCGCTGTTAAGTACCAGCAACGTTGGTGTGGCGCTACCGGTACTGCCGTTACCAATGCTGATGCGGTTCAGGCTGGTATCAATGTTGAAGGCTTGGGTGCCGCTGGCATTTTGAATAAGAAACGCGTTGGTCGAGTTGCTCACACTCTGGAACTTAGCCCCACCCGTTTGAGAGAGCGAGAACAACGAGTTGGTGTTGGTGTCGGTAAGCGAGCCTGTCGAAAGCCCGCGTTTGAAGGCCACCATAACGGCAATGTATGTATGGGCTACTGTGTTGGTGAAGTTCGCCGTAACAGAGCCGGCAGTAGACTGCACAGCTTCTTCGGCGAGCAGCCCATCTGACCCACTGCTAAAATGCGCGCTATATGTAAGCGACGTGGTGCCGGCGGTTATTGTCCCTGCCGAGCCGCCGTCATCAAACATAGCGGCATAAATGAGGTCGCCGTCTTGGGCTGTTGTGCCGGATCCGGTAGTGTACCCGTTCGCGCCAGTCGCGCCAGTCGCGGTATTACTTAACGAGATATCAACCGCGTTACTCGTGGCAATGCCGGAGTATTCAGTAATGGCAACCTTGCGGAAGCCAACGTTTGAGCTTCCTGTGCCGTAATCCATCTTGACTACGTTACCGGCCGCTGCTGACTTAATGTTTAGCGCATAACAAACACCGAGCGCCTGCGTATTCGGTATATCAAGCTTTACGATAGCGGTCGTGTACGTATTGCCTGCCGTATCCGAACAAGTAATATTTTGGCTGTTTGTTTCGTCCCAGGTTCCGGCCATAACGATTGCATTGCCCGCCGTATTTCCCGAGGCGAAAGTTGCAGTTGTAAATTGCGCGTTACTACTAAAGAAGATGGAGGTTGCGGTTTGAACATGTGCGGGAGTTGCCTGACTTGATTTGGCTGCGGTCGAGGAGTTAATCGTAAAGGCGTTACTGTTGCTGGTATCCTGACCAACATAGAAGCTGCCGCCCGTGGTGGCATTGTTGTTCCGGAACTCGATCGTGGCATCACCGGTGCCGCTTTGCTCAAACAAGCCGATGGGCGCTGTTACCTGGGTGCTGTTTTGGGCGACGTCGAGGGGTCGGGTCGGTGTATTTTGCCCGATCCCCACCTGCCCGCTCGTGCTCACTTCAAGTCCGGGATAGTGTACGCGATATGTCTGACTGCTCACCGTTTGTGACACCGAGGCAGTCATACTCGTGGTGCTGGCGACTGCCGTGATGGTGGCCGTTGCGCCATTAGAGAATATAATCGTATCGCCAATCATAGTGGTATCCCATGAAGTACCGCTACCGGTAATGGTCGTGCCGCTTTGGCTGGCCGAACCGGCGCTCGACTGAATTGGCGCCACGCTCAGCGTATTTGTTGGTATGGTCGTGCCAATCCCCACCTTTACCGCATTGGAACCCGCCCCGCCGATAACGATTGAGTTGCTTGCCTGCGCGACAGCATACGCACCAATTGACGCCGTATTTTGCAGGTTATTCACCGAGTTAAAGCCGTCAGTGTCCAGATAACCGGCATGATACCCAAGCGAGGTGTTATTGCTGCCAGTCGTGTTGAAATACCCGGTGAGGTCGCCTACTCCGACGTTGCCGCTACCAGTGGTAGTGCTGTAGAGGGAGGCATATCCCATAGCTTCGTTACTGGCGCCGCTAGTCACAGAGCCAAGCGCCGTGGCCCCAACGCCAACATTGGCTTGGCCGGATGTTTGTGCCACGCCCACCCCGAGACCGAGGTACGTGTTGTAATTGCCTGTTCCGCCGGTACGGATTTCAAAGGCAGTTGAACCGTCGGAGTGCGTAACGACTAGTATTGGGTTGGTGTTGCTTTGTGAATTCAAAATAATCTTTTTGTTGGATGTATCGGCGGTAAGTAGTGAAACGCCGGCATTCTGGATTTGAAATGCGGTTGTCGATAGCGAGCTCGGGTTGACCATCACGTTACCGGTGTTTCCTACGGTGACTACGTTGGTGCCGCTGGAATTTTGTAAGTCTAAAATGTCGTTAGAGCCACTTACCGAAGCTGCCAAAACCGCCGTCGGGTTGCTACTCGAACTACCCTGCAGTGAGATATTTCCTGATTGTATCGTGGCGCCCGCTACGGTACCCGTTTGGTTGTGGATGTAGTATCCCGATCCGGATTTCGCCACACAGCCTACCGTGCCCACCGAATCACATACGCTGGTGCTGCCGATCGTCAGGCCGCCGGAAAGGGTTAGCACTCCCGTTTTTGAAATGGTTGCTACGTCACTACCGGCGCTTTGCAGCTGCAAAATCAATCCCGATGCGCCCGTTTTGTTAATAAAAATTGAACTATTGGTCGTAGCATCGCCCTGGACAAGGTTCGGCGCCAGCTGCAAGAACTGCGAAGCCGTCATCCCACCAAGCATATTAGAGTTGAGTGCGTAGGGCGCGGCTGCCATTTGCCGCATAGGTAATAGTTCATCTACATAAGAAGGTGTGCCCGAGGTGGTACCGCCGACATTCACCGACAGCCACAATACACTTTGGTTGAAATCAACACCGGTGTTGGTGGTACTTTGACAACTCCCGCCGCTGAGGGCACAAATAGCACCCAACTGCACCGAGAAATAGCCGTTCTTAACCGTAACTCCTTGTGAGCTGGAATTCTGCCACTTTTCAGTCCATAACAAGGTACCGGCCGGACTACCAGTGGTGTTGCCGGCGGATTGCCCGTCGCCGTCTTTATAGATTTTGAACTGTAAGTTATAGGTACCATCCGGTACGGTGGCGCCCTGGGCGTTCAGCAAGCGTGCCTGGTAGTTGATTTGCTGGTTAATGCCAACGGCTGCATCAGTTGGTATCGGCTTCAGCACTAGCGTCACGACGATTAGTAAACACACCAAAATCGCCGCCCTTAAAACGAGCCGCGTAGATCTGGGGCGGACTTTTTTAATCAAAAAGCCCGAGGAGTGTGGAATCGGTAACTGTGGAAACTCCTCCAAATTATGTACCCCTAAACCAAACGGAGTCTATAATTACTCCTCACACTATCATACATAAGCGCTTAGTCGGGCGTCAATAAAAGCGACAACGTTTTAATAGAGTTTTCCGGCGAAAGCATGAGTACTATGGCGCGCTCGCAAAACGTTCGCTACAATGATGTCATGAAGTTACGCCGTGCTGCCGGTTCCCGACCTTTGTGTGTCCGTGGATTAACGGTGCTGCTCGTGGGCGTCATATTGGCTTGGCCCTTAACGGTGCTCGCCAGCCAATCTACGAATTACCAGATCAACGAAGATTTTGTGGGCGGTTTGGGCGGCACGTATTCCAGCTCGACGAATTATCAATCTATCGACAGTGGCGGCACGCCGGCGGTCGGCGATAGTGCAAGCACCAACTACCAAATAAAATCCGGGGCAACAACAACGGACGACCCTAATTTGTCATTCGCAGTCAATACCGGAAGCGTGAGTTTAGGGGCGTTGTCTACCGGCACCACAGCCACTGCGACGGCCACCTTTAATGTTATGAATTATACGAGCTATGGCTATATTGTGCAGGTTTTCGGTGCCACGCCGACTTATAGCGGTCATTCATTGACGGCGATGAGCGGTACGACCTCTGTAGTTGGCAGTGAGCAATTTGGTATTAACCTGGCGGCGAATACACTGCCGATTAACTTTGGCGCCGATCCGGTGCAAGTTCCAAACAGCAGCTTTAGCTACGGTACTGCCGCTACGGGATACAACACGGCAAATACGTACCGCTATACTTCGGGCGATACGATTGCGCAAGCCACCAAGAGCTCCGGCCAAACTACTTACACTATTGCTTATGTCGCGAATATGGCCGGCAATACGCCGCCCGGAGCGTATAGCGGCTCGCAAACGCTTATTTGTACCGGGACTTATTAAGTGCATGTTTTATTTGCGCGCTTATGCTACCTGGGCGTACAATAAAAGCGATAACCAAAAGCTTGTTGACGACATAAATGATTGCCGCTGATGAGCACATACAGCAATGCAAAATCAGAAACATCCATTGATCCGGGGATATGCCAGCCTATTACCTAAAAAACCCACAACGATCTTGTCGGTCATCAGTGTGTTGGTTCTACTCGCCGCAAGTTTATTGCCTTCGCCGGCCTTCGCCGCACAAATTACTTCACGAAAGCTCACTTTGTCTACGTCGGCTCCTTCGACCTCTGCAACCTATACTTTTAATTTCACGGTGCCCACAACCGGGACGGCGATTAAATCTTTGGATATTCTATTGTGTACGACGGCATCGGGTACCTGTTCGAGCCCGACTAATGTCACTACAGGCGCCTCGTTATCGTCACAGCCGACTAACCTGGGTGCGGCGAGCGGCTGGACCGGCACCTTTAGCACAAATAACCGGTTGCAAATTGCCAACAGCGGTAACGCGACAAATCCGAGCGGCTCGCAAACCATTGTGTTCGGTGGCATTACTAACCCCACTACCGCTAACACGACTTTTTATGCCCGCATTACATCATATTCGGATGCAACGTGGAACACGACCATCGATGCCGGCACGGTTGCCGCGGCAACTTCCACGCAAATAGTGGTGTCGGCCACGGTACCCGAAACACTCACTTTTTGTACGGGCACATCGGGCATTACGAGCTCAAGCTGTTCGGGTGCGACCGGCTCGAGCGTTTCGCTCGGCACGCTCACTACTTCGTCTACGGGCGCTGGCACCTCACAGATCGGCATTACCACCAATGCGGGGAGCGGCTATAGCATAACGATAAACGGTACCACGCTGACTTCGGGCTCCAACACTATTGCGGCGCTTGCTTCGCCCACGACGTCCTCGCAAGGCACCGCGCAATTCGGGGTGAACTTGCGCGGGAATACCACGCCGCTTGTCGGAAGTGATCCGGCCGGTACGGGAAGCGGCGCGCCTACGAGTAACTACAACACGCAAAATTCATTCACCTTTAACAATGCCGATCAAATTGCCACGAGTGCCGGTGCCGATAACTTCCGTCTCTTTACCGTGTCATATATTGCAAACATTACACCGGTTACGCCGCCGGGTACGTACTCGACAACACTAACCTATATTTGTACGGCGACCTTCTAAACTGCTTATGATTCTGATGTATAATAAACAAATGATGCGACGTCTGGCGACCAATCTGCCGGTATTATTATTTGCGATCGTAGTATTTACGGCAAGCGTGTTGCCTGGTGTGGCGCATGCCGATAATGCCGGTCAAGCCTTTTCGATTTCGCCGCCGCTACTCAATCTGCAGGCCAACCCCGGTCAAACCGTAACTGCCCGCATCACCCTTACCAATATCTCCAGCAGCCCTATGGTAATGTCGGCGCAAGCAAACGATTTCGCCGCCAAAGACGAAACCGGCAGCCCGAACATTATTCTCAACACCAATAAAACGGTCGCCTATCCGCTTCGTACCTGGATACAGCTTCCAGCGTCCTTTACACTTACACCCAAACAAACGCGCACCATCGATATCCCGATTGCCGTTCCCAAAAGCGGCGAACCCGGCGGCCATTATGGAGTGATTCGCTTTACTGGAGCGCCCGAGAGCGCGAGTGGGTCAAATGTCTCGCTTTCAGCAAGCATCGGAACGCTTGTGCTGCTGCAAGTTTCGGGTAATGTGCAAGAGCGCGCTTCGATCGCCGATTTTTATAGCGCTAGTCCCAAAGATTTCAAAAAGAATGCTTTCTTCCAGACTGGTCCGGTTGGTTTTGTAACGCGAATCAGCGACGACGGCAATATCCACATTCAGCCAACAGGTACGATCACGGTAAAAAATATGCTCGGCAGGAAAACCGCAGCGATGCGTGTGAACGGCATTCCGGGAAACGCGCAAGATTCGCCGAAAAATATTTTGCCGAGTAGCATTCGCCGCTTCGAGGCAAAGCTCGACAACAAGTGGCTATTCGGGCGCTACACCGCGCAACTCGATCTTACCTACGGGCAGAACCACCGTCTTACCGCAACTAAATCATTTTGGGTGATTCCCTATAAAATCGTCGTTCCCGCCGTTATTGGAATTATCGTGATTGTGCTGGGATTGTGGTTCGGCATCAAGAAGTACAACGCACATATTATTAAACGAGCGGGGCTTTCGCGCGCTAAAATGGAAACTACATCAGGCAAAACGAACAAAGCCAAAGCCGTGGCGTCTGATCGCCCTGCGTCCGATGCGGTACCCACACCTGCATCCGGTGTGCCCGTGCAACCCACCCCGCCAGCGCCAGCCGACAGAAAACACGACTCGACAGAAACCAAATAAGCGTCTGAATTATGCCGATTGCTCAGTGGTAATTTCGGGCTTATTATCGAGCGCTTGCCACAAATACCAACATGCAAGGCTTTCGTATGGATGCCAATTGTGTTGCTCGGCAATGGTTTGGATGTTGTCAGGCGTTGGGGCTTCGGCGAGTCCGTACAACTTTTGAATACTGTTTTTAATGCCTAAATCTCCTACGGCCAACACATCGAGCCGGCCCAGGCTAAAGATTAAAAACATGTGCGCAGTCCATTCGCCGATTCCTTTTACGGCGACCAGTTCGCGGATGATTTCTTCGTTTGAGAGGCTCGGCAGCCGACCGATCAGTAATTTTTGATCGAGAATATGCAGTGCGAGATCTTGGATGTACGTTGCTTTGGCCCGGGAAAGCCCGACACTCCGCAGGGCTTCGTGATCGGTGGCTAAAATTTGTTCCGGCGTTGGGAAGACGCCGCCAAATAATGCTTGAAACCGGCGTTCTATACTTGCTGCGGCTTTGACGCTGAGTTGTTGGCTGATGATGGCATCAACAAGCGCTTGATAATAATTTTGGTGTGGTTTAAAAGTTGGCTCAGGATAACGCGTAATGACTTCGGCCAATATCGGGTCGTTGGTTTTGAGGTGTTTGATGCCGGCGCGCAGCGCGGTGAGCCATGAATCTGCAGTGGCCATGATTACTTTTGCCGGGAATCTGTATTTGGTGGCGGCCCTGCGGATTTGCTGGCGCCATTCGTGTCACGAGCGACTCGCACAGCACGGCGGAAGCGCTTTTCGGCAACTTCGTCGGCGTAACGCACGAGGGGTCCGTACAATATCGTGCGCTTGCCTTCACTTTCGTGGTCGGCGTCTTTGAGTGCATCGACAATAAATTGCTCGATGAGCCATTCACGACCCGGCGCAGTCTGCCCCTGTAAAGTTAAGCGCCATAGTTTGGGCGCGAGCTTTTCTTCGTCGGTAATCTGTAACGGCCGCGCCAGCATCGTTGGTCCGGTGGGTAAGGTGCGTCGAACGTCATCAACCAGTTCGCGTCCGGTTTCAACGTTACGTACAAAAATATCAATAGCAATGGTGCGAACGCCGCGCGGCGTTACTTTTATAGCCTGGATGTACTGATTATGCAGCCACACGACTTCTCCGTTGATGTTTCGCAGTTTTGTAGAACCGAGGGTGACGCGCTCTACCACGCCCCCGACTTCCATGAATGGTTCGACTCGAATAAAATCCCCTACCGAAAACCAGCGTTCACCGATCATTTTGGCACCCGAAGCAAAATCACGGAGCACCGGCGCAATAGTTGCATTGGCGATTACGATGAACACCGTACCGGCTCCAATAGTGGTGGCTAAAGTGTTCTCTTTTGGCACCAACAAGCGCAAGGCAATGTAGGCCACCAGTCCCACGATCAGCGCACGGATGAGGGCAATAATCACGCTCAAGTAGGTTTCAACCCGGCGCAATCGAATAAAACGTTCCTCACTCGAAGCCGAGTCGGAACGGACAGCAATCTTTTGCGCGATCTTCACGATAACTTTGGCCGCCAGAGCGCTCAAGAGGTACGCCAGCAAACAGGCGATAACAAAAACAAGGATATCTCGCACTGCTCGACCGCTTCGCACCGTGCCATCGAGCACATTTTGCAAGCCAGAAATAAGTGCGTTTAGCATGACTACAATATAAAAGAAAATGCTAAACTTTCAAAGTATTCCCGATATCTTATCTGGAGAGCTACATAATACGTGCTTCGCGGCTGCTTGTTTGCAAGTAACGTTCGGTTCTTTGGAGCGTTTCGCCGAAGGCCGCGGGCAAAGTGCGGCCGGTTTCTTGCACTGCGCTGATCGGTCGTGCAATAGTGGGCTGTTTTTTGCCGAGCGGAATGCGTGCCAATGTGTAATCCGCCAAAAAATCCCGCACCATCATAAATGGCAAGACGGCTATGCCACGACCGGCCAGGATGAGCTCCAGCATAATTTCCGGGCTTGTCGAAAAAAAGCTGGGCTCTAGCGTAACACCTGCATCTTCGGCCGCCCGATGTATGAGCATCTCGGTGGTGGAATTGCGGTTATAGCTGAGAAAGTCAGGTAGTACACCGGCATGAACGGCACGCAGCGCCGAACTACGGCGACTGGCGTGTGTTACTACGATCAACGGTTCGGCACCGAGGCTGGTCGCAACGATGCCGTTTGGCAATGAGGATCTGGTGGCGATGATGGCGACATCCAGCGCGTGATTATGCACGTCATGCACCAGCGTAGCAGAATTATTCACCGAAAGTGCTACCTGTGCCCAGGATTCCAGTTGCTGCAATTCACGTTCTTGTATTAAAAGCGCTTCTGCAATACTGTCGATCGTTCCGAGGCGCAGAGGGATTTTCTCGGCGTATAAAGTAGTGATTTGTTCTTGTAAATTCCGGGCGGCTGCGGCGAGCTGTTTACCCGCAGTATATGCTAATTTCCCCGCCGCGGTGAGCGTGATGGGTCCTCGTTGTGCGGCGCGCGTTATGAGTTCGGCGCCTAGTTCTCGCTCTAATTTTTTTACTGCTGCCGACAAGGCGGGTTGCGAAATATGGAGTTCATGCGCCGCCTTTGTAAAACTATTACAGTCAATAATGTAGCTGAATTTTTTGAGACGGTCTTCCATAAATAATAGTTATGACTTCATAAGATTATTATATTTGTTTTCTATCATACACTTCTTTAGGATTAATAACGAACAGAAAGTAAATATCGTGGAGGTTGTAATGGCACGTAACAAGATTCGCGTGGCGGTTATCGGTGTTGGTAACTGTGCTTCGTCGCTGATTCAAGGGATTTATTATTATCGAAATGCCAAAGATACGGAGTTTGTTCCCGGTGTGATGCATGTTAATTTCGGCGGGTATCATATTAATGACATCGAAGTCGTGGCAGCATTTGACGTTAATAGTAACAAAGTCGGGAAAGACGTTGCCGAAGCTATTTATGTTGCGCCAAACAACACAACGGTATTTGCGCAAGTGCCAAATCTCGGGGTAAAAGTTTTGCGCGGCCCCCGGTTGGACGGCGTAAACAAATACACCCAGCAATTGGTCCCCGTAGACATTAAGCAAAAAGAAGTCGATGTAGTACAGGCGCTTAAAGACGCCAAAGTTGACGCGGTGATTAACTACTTGCCTGTGGGTTCGCAGGAAGCAACCGAGTTTTACGCGCAAGCGGCAATCGACGCCGGTTGCGGTTTTGTGAATTGCATTCCGGTGTTTATTGCCAGCAATTTGGCATGGGCGAACAAGTTCAAAAAAGCCGGCTTGCCCGTGATCGGGGATGATATCAAAGCGCAGGTCGGTGCTACCATTACGCATCGCACGCTCACTAACTTATTTTTGGATCGCGGCATGAAAATTGAGCGCACTTACCAGCTTAACACCGGTGGTAACACTGATTTTCTGAACATGCTGGAGCGTGAACGCTTGCAATACAAAAAGATTTCTAAAACTGAGGCTGTGAGTTCGCAGATCGAAGCGCGTGGCCAAACTATTGATCCGGACAATATCCACGTCGGCCCTTCCGACTACGTGCCGTGGCAAAAGGACAACAAAATTTGTTTCTTACGTATCGAAAGCAAACACTTTGGCGATGTGCCTATGAACGTCGAGGTACGATTATCGGTTGAGGACTCGCCGAACTCCGCCGGCGTGGCGATTGACTCTATTCGTTGCCTTAAGCTGGCCCTCGATAACAAGCTGGCCGGCCCGATTATCGAACCGGCGGCGTACTTTCAAAAACACCCGCCGCAGCAGATCGAAGACCGCACCGCTCGTGATTTAGTTGAAAAATTCATTGAAAAATACGGACATAAAACAGCGGAAAAACCAAAAACAACACCGAAAGCTGCTAAAACCACCGGGGCAAAAACCACATCAAAAACGAAGACCAAGCAGCTCGCCTGACTGCTAGGGAGTGTCTATAAATCGGCGGCCGTTTATTAAGGCGCCGCCGATTTACAGTTGTCAAAAACTCCCAGATAAGATAAAATCTAAGCTGTTATCACGGTACTTTACGGCTTCCCGAGTTGCCGTGAACATTACTGGGACGTGGCCAAGTGGTAAGGCACCGGGTTTTGGTCCCGGCATTCGGGGGTTCGAATCCCTCCGTCCCAGCCAACTAAAAAGACATGTGTACAAGTACATGTCTTTTTAGTTGGTTCGGTGTGTAGGGTTGAACGGCCGAATAGCATCGTTTTGGTTCAACCTGTTAGCGCTGTCGCTGCTTCCAAATTAAATTAAAGCGGTTTTTATGTAACTGGCTCAAACCGGTTCCAGTAATACGCGGGGTATGCCTGAGCATCTTGCATGGCATTAGGTTCTATTGTTGCCCCTGCAGCGCGTGCCAGCCAGGCGGCAATTGACTTTCCAGTTCGGTATTCGTCATGCTCGATAGACTGTCTGGCATTTTCTATCAGTAGCGTCCGGAGCGTGTCCAGGTTTTTATCCGTAAGCCTACTATAGTATGCATCACTGCCACCCGCCTTGAACGCCAGGCTGGTATTGATCGATACTTTATCGGACGGCTTGAACTGACTCTCTGGTATAACCCTGAAATCAAAACTTACCCGTGTGTTGTTCGTGTCGTTCAGCTCATTACCGTGTGGTAAATGTACGCCATCAAATACCATATACTGGCCATAATCTACAGTCCGTGGAAGCGGTTCCTTATCATGGCTTGTTTGTACAAATAGTGCGTTCGTGCCATATGCATCAGTGGCTGGCACCCAAAAGTTGACCGCTTCTGCAAGATGGCCGTACTTTGAGTCCGAATGATATTCACCCACAGCGCGATTGCCAGGCATGTGTATGCGTAAAGAAGGCAGTTTTTGATATACGATAGATTCACCGAAGAGCGGCTGCACCACTTCCTCCAAGAATTTTAAATAGGCAAGCATAAATGCTGGACGCTGGTTGTTATAAGCGCAGCTGTATAGGTCGGTCATATGCTCACCTTTTTGATCGGTTTCGCGAGTATTTATAACGCCATAATCTGTCTCGACAAATTTTTGGGCACTAAGCCACTGGCCGTCTTTATCCTGAAGCCGACGTTGAACGGAGAGCCGTGAATAGGCAATGTGCAGAGCCTGTAGCGCCCATGACACATCATCGTCCCAAGTCGCATCTTCACCCGGAGGCCCAAATGCATGCTTTTCAAAAGCAGCTCGAGTTAAAATGGGGCGAAATTGATACTCGGCGGGATCGTACGTTCCAATCTCTAGTTCGTGGTTATTTAGACCAGCAATAACTGACTCTCCTATTTATGTATTTTATAGCATGTATATTCATAATTGCACACTTCCGAAGGGTTTGTTTTACTTTTGTTTGAGAATTGTGGAGGATTCGAGCGGGAATCCCGTGAATATTCCCCGCCCTCGCAGGTTGGTATTAGCCAAAAAGACTACGAATCGGCCGCTGACGGCGACGTCGGGTTGCGCAGAAACCGCTGCATTATCCACAGCCCGAGTCGATATCGTGCGAGCGCATACAAGACGGCATAGAGTGCGAATATGTAGATGGCAAAAGCAGCATTGGTGATGCTCCACTCCGTGATAGTCAGGAGCGTTACCAGGGCGCTTATAGCAAATAAACCGAAAAACAGCGGGCTTTCTGACCGGGGATGACTGAATGTTTTCCGAAGTGTCGGTATGGCACCCAATGCATCGGCGGCGATGCTGAACAGGACGCCAACTACACCACTGCCCGATATTTGCCAGAGTACAAGTGCTGTTACTGACGCTATGCCACAGCACCAATCGAATGTTGTTGGTTTAAAAGATCCCCGCCGCAGCCCATATAAAAATACTATTAAGGGACAAAGTCCGACCGTTGCTGTCAATATTACTGTCGTACCACTGCCCGAATATAACTGCGCTGCCACTGCTATTAAAGGCGCCAGTGACCACAAGAACCAGGTCACCAAATTAGGCGTAACCGTCGCGCGGCGGATATCCCTGATATAGCTGACAGTTCCCCCTACTATGAATATCGTTGCTGCATATGCACACCATCCCGGCAACATTCCACCCCCTAACGTTATACACTGGTATGGATCTCATTATATTTTATCTTTATCTATGGCCTAATAATCCTGACGCTCTAGTATTTTAGCAGAGCTGACTCGTCCAGATTGGATTTGGTGTTGGCATTTGTGCGTCGTCTGACATAATATATCCCCTTGTGGCGGTGTCCTCACATGCCACGCTATAATTCAGAACTAATACAAAATGATTAAACCAATGTAATAAAGCGAGATATTTCACACTCAATCCTATATATAAGCCTTTAATTAAAGTAAGGCATTACCGAATTGGGGGGATTATGCGGAGAACAGTGTTGCGACTTTTCTGTGTGCTGGGAGTTGTACTGGCGCTGTTTTTTGCAGGTAACCCACTGGTAGCGCATGCGGCTGCGGGTCTTTACTCGGCACAAGATGTCATAGGTCAGCTCGACAGATACGGGCAGCCGACTCTCAGTCAAGGCCTCATCAGCGGTAATGGCATGATATACCCGAACGATATTACGATAGATAGCGTACATCACCGCATGTTTATCATGGACTTCCAGCGTGTCCTCGTTTTTAATTTAAGTAATACGAACCAATTACAGGGCCAGTATGCGGACAATGTACTGGGTGCCGATAACTTTACATCGCTTCCCGGCGGAGCGGCGACGCAAAGCTCCATGGGCGCAGCGCAAGGCATCATATATGATAGCGTACACGATCGGCTTTTTGTGGCCGATATGATTAATAACCGCGTCATGGTATATAACCTGGCGAGTGGAATCACCAACGGCATGAACGCCAGTTATGTGTTGGGGCAGCCTGACTTTACTTCGAATACAAATGACGTAACGCAAAATACACTCTACCGACCTGAAAAAATGTTCTTTGATTCCCTAACAAGCCGCTTGTTTGTGGCCGATTCAGGCAACAGTCGCGTCCTTGTCTTCGATACATCCGGCGGAATCACCAACGGCATGAACGCCAGTTATGTGTTGGGGCAGCCAGATTTTACTTCGAATACAAGCACCACCAACCAGCATACCCTTATGGGTCCGGGAGGCATTATACTTGATGCTGCACGGCATATGTTACTTATTGGAGATAGTGCGCGCGTGCTGGTCTTTGACATCTCATCGGGCATTACGAACGGCATGAACGCCAGTTATGTGATCGGCCAAGCAGACTTTACTAGTTCAATTTTTAACGCCGATCACCCCTACAGTATTGCAGGATTAGCGTACGATGAAAGCGCGCACAAACTGTTTCTTTGCGATAATTACCATAATCGCGTTTTGGCATACGATCTCACGACTTATGCTGACGACCCGACACCAGTAGCGGTTATCGGGCAGCCTGACTTTACTACCACCACAAGTGGTACTACTCAAAATAAAATATCGAGTCCTCGCGGCATAGCGTTTGACAGTGTCACGCACTCACTCTATGTTACCGAGTATAACAACTTCCGCGTGCTTATTTTTAACACTACGAGTCTGAGTAATGGCATGAACGCCTCGGGAGCTATAGGCCAGACATCTGACGATGGGACGCCGAATTATACCAGTGAACGACCATACAACCACAATCCGCGCGCTACCAACTTCAGATATCCGCAGGGTACCACCATCGATACTGTTCATCATCGCCTGTTTGTAGCGGACTGCAGCTGGAATAGAATCACCGTATTTACACTTGACGCAAATAATAATCCCGCGAGCCGCACCGCCAGCTATGTGATCGGCCAACCCAACTTTAACGCCAAGGATGCCAGCTCGCCCGTCACCGCGCAAAGTCTCGACTGCCCTGTCTCTACCGCATACGACGCCGCCCATGACCGGCTCTTTACCACCGATTCCGATGGTCGCGTGCTCGTCTTTAATCTTGCGGGTGGCATAACTAATAATATGAGTGCTAGCTATGTCCTCGGGCAGCCCGATTTCACCACGGCAAGCAGCGGCGGATCACCGGATCAAAGCAGTTTGTTTAGCCCGACCGGCCTCATGTACGATCCTTCGAACAGTTATTTGTATGTCATCGACGATAGTGTGCACCGCATCATGGTTTATAACCTTACGGGTGGCATTACGAACGGCATGAACGCGAGTTACGTCATCGGACAGCCAAACTTCACCGCTCAAAACTGCGCAATAACGCAAAGCGGCGTTACACAGCCGCATGGCTTTGCCCTCGACACTGATCACCATCGATTATTCGTGGCTGATGCCGCAAGTTGCAGTGGCAGCCAGGCAGCTCGTGTGCTCGTATATGACACCACAGCTATCAGTACCGGTATGAACGCCAGCGCCGTCATCGGCGAACCGGACTTCACCACGTCCCACGATCCGAACGATCCGAGGCGCAACACCGTAGGATATCCCAACGCTTTGGCCTATGACAGTCAAAACCAATATCTCTTTGTAAGCGACGACTGGGCTAACCGCGTCATGGTTTTCGATGTTGCCAGCGTGACCAATGGCGAAGATGCGATGGGTGTGTTGGGTCAACAAGATTTCACCAGTAGTAATTACGACTGTGTGGCAAATGCCACCGACCTCTGTGACACTGAAGGCTTTGTCGACCATTTCGACGCAGCCAACCGCCGGCTATACTTATCCGACTCATATAATGCTCGCGTCTTGATTTTTGGATTTGCCAAGCTCTCGAACACCATCCCTGATGGCACCCTCAATACGAGCTACAGTGCCGCCCTCGGATCACAAACGCAAGGCACTACCACCTACAGCGTCGAGAGTGGCAGCTTACCGACCGGCATAAGCCTCAACGGCAGCACTGGCGTATTATCGGGAACACCGACCGGTGGTGGTGACAGCACGTTTGCCATTAAAGTCAGCGATAATAACGGGAACGCAGGCACCTACACCGATACCAAAACCTACACGTTTCACGTCGTTTCAAGCGGCAGCGGCGGTACAACTCCTGGCGGAGGTGGCACTGGAGGCACTGCACTAACTACCACCACAAACAATCAGGCGACTCCCAGCACCCGCACCAGTGGCAATGACCAAACAAGCACTACAGACCAAACCTCTACGACGCCGGCTACGGGCACACTCATAACGCTTGATACTTTAGGTTTTACCGCCAGCGGGGCCACCATCGACATCCATGAAGGCGACCAATTACAATACGGCCTGAGTGAAAACGGCAAAACGATAGTCTATCGTATTACCGTCAAAAAAGTTGCAGCCGATTCTGTCGACCTGGCTTACGAAACTCACGATGGAGATGTTACGCTGCACACTGGCGAACAGCAAAATGTTACGGTCGGCCAAGGTCAGTTCACCGTGAATACGCGGCTTAATAGCATCGTCAATAAAACCGCGAATATTACTTTCAAGCTTGCTTCGATTGCCACCAATATGCCACATGGCCCCAGTAATAATGCTGTCACTCAGCCAGCGCACCACACGAAATGGTGGTACTGGATGGGCGGCGCTGCGCTAGCGCTCGTGGTAGTCATTGCGCTAGTACGGCGAATTACAACTGTGCGTCGAACTCGATAATACCCCTGCGCCATACGGCGTTTGCTATGGCGTCACCGTAAAACTGCCATTCATCGTAGGATCAAGATGATCATGAAATAGCAACTGTGAACCTGCCTGGTTCAAGGTTAATGTCTTAGGGTAGCCTTTGCGGATAGTTAGTTCAATCTCACCCCCATATACCTGATGCTCCGGGTGTGGACCAAATGCAATTTCACGTACTTTATCGTCTTCGTTGATAAAGCTCAGCGTGTCGCACAAGTGCGCGTCGGTATGAAGTGGGCTCGCCTTGCCATTCTTGATGACGACTTTGTGATTGGCGCCGATGTCGCCGCAGGCGCCCGTCTTTTCGCCGCCTACCTGCGAAATGCCTTCATCTTGTGCCAGTTTTGTTGTGACCTCGTGAGGCATCATGTTGTAGTGCAGATGTTTCATGATAAACATGGAGCCGCCCACAACCACTAAAATGATACCGATCGTAGAAACAAAGAACGCAATATTATACAGCGGTTTCGGCCCACGCCCTAAATGTAAAAAGAAGAAAATCTGAATGAGCATTTGCAGGACTGCGAATCCCAGGATGGTAGCAAGCAGCGCATTGCCCGACACTGTTTTATTGACCACCATATAATACGGAATTGCGGTAAAAACCAAAGAAAGTATAAACCCAATGATGTACGAGGCGGTTGTGCCGTGCTCTTTTTGTGGTGTGTCGGTGTCTGATAGCTTCTTGTTCATACGAATGCCATTAAATATACGATGGTAAAAATAAATATCCACACAATATCAAGGAAGTGCCAGAACAAGCTCAGCAATGTCAGTTTTCGTACTAAATGCTTATTGAGGCCGCGTTTCATGACAAATAACAAGGTAATGGCCATCCAGAGTAGCCCCGAAGTAATATGCAATCCATGCGTGCCAACGAGTGCAAAAAATGACGATAGAAACGCATTGCTGCTAAAGGTATGACCCTCGTGAATAAATGCGCCGAACTCCGTCAGCTCTAGTCCTAAGAAGGTGGCACCCAGCAAAAAAGTAAGCCCAAACCATGCAAGCACCTGATTTTTATTGCCCCGCCGGGCGGCAATCATCCCGAGGCCCGACGTGAAACTGCTGGTAAGTAGGATGAGGGTTTCGGCCAAAGCCTGATGTTGGCTAAAGAGCTCACGACCCGTCGGCCCGCCCGCAGTATTGCCATGCAGCACGGCGTACACCGCAAAGAGCACGGCAAACATCAATAGGTCGGTCATCAGATATACCCAAAAACCAAACATCACGCGGTCATTGGCGGCCGCTTCGTGGCTCATCTCTTTGGCTTCAACTGCCTCGGCTATATCAGTCATGTTTTCTCCTTACCAGATTCCACGCCCACTTGGCTACATATACAATGAAATCGCGCAGACCCATGTCTTCGTCGGGGCCGGTGTCTTTCGTAACGCGCAGGGCTTCAATTTTCTGAACTCTTGCCATCTCCTGTTTTTTGACTTCGGCGGCAGTCAGGGTGTATTCGGTGTTTTCGTCGAAGGTTCGCGTAATTGCACACACAATAACTCCGATTATTGATACCACGACAAGCCACGTAATATGCCACACAAATCCGAAGCCTACCAGGAAGGCAAAAGCGGCAATGTAAATACCAGAGGCGGTACGTTTGGGCGTCGGAATATTTTCATAGCGAGGCTTTGCCAAGCCTTGCTGTTTCATCTGCCAAAAAGCGTCACGGGTGGCAACTTGCGGAATAGTCGTAAAGTTATACGACGGCGCCGGCGAAGGAACGGCCCATTCGAGCGATCGCCCATCCCACGAGTCTCCTGTGGTGTCGTACAAGCGTCGTTTTTGAATGATGCTGGCGATAATCTGAATGAGTTGCAGTGCCACACCAATAGCAAGAATAAGTCCGCCAATAAACATGAGTATGTACAACGGTTGCCAGCCGGTCGAGGCGTCATAGGTGTCGAGGCGTCTCGTGGCGCCCATCAGACCGAGAATGTACATCGGGATGAACGACAAACTAAAGCCGATCATCCAGCACCAAAAAGCATATTTTCCAATTTTTTCGTTTAAGCGAAAACCGGCAATCTTGGGGAACCAATACGAAATACCAGCGAACACGCCGAACAACACGCCGCCAATGACATTTGAGTGGAAATGCGCCACAAGGAACAAGCTGTTATGGAACTGAAAGTCTACCGGTGGCACAGCGAGCATCACGCCGGTAATGCCACCGAGGGTAAATATGGCAATGAATCCAAGGAACCACAGCATCGGCGTGGTAAATCGTATGCGACCTTTGTGCATCGTGGCGATCCAGGTAAACACCAGCACGGTGGTCGGTATGGCGATGACCATAGTCATTACGCCAAAGAAGGCGTTTACATCGGCCCCCGCGCCCATCGTAAAGAAATGGTGTAGCCACACCGAAAGCGCGAACAGCGAAACGCCGATCATCCCCAATACATTAGAGGTATAGCTGGCAAGCGGCTTGCGGCTAAATGTCGAAACAATCTCCGAAAATACGCCATAAGCCGGTAGCACCAAAATATACACTTCCGGATGGCCCCACATCCAGATAAGGTTGGTGTACATCATCGGGTCACCTCCCAGCGTGGTCGTAAAGAAATGTGTCCCAAAGTACCGATCAAAAAATATCAAGAAAATAGTGGCCGTCAAAAGTGGAAAAACGGTGACTGCCATAATCATGCTACACAACGAGCCCCAGGTGAATGCCGGCATTTTCCAGAGGGTCATGCCCGGTGCGCGCATCTTGAGGATGGTCATAATAAAGTTAATGGCTCCAAGAGTCGTTCCGATGCCGGAAATTTGCAGGCTCCATATCCAATAATCCATGCCCACTCCGGGACTGAATTGTGTTCCCGATAACGGCGCAACTGCCAACCAGCCCGTAGCGGCATACTGCCCTCCAAAAAAGAAGAACATATTTACCATAACGACTCCCGCCACATACAGCCAAAAACCCAGGGTGTTCAAAAACGGAGAGGCTAAATCGCGCGCACCAATTTGCAGCGGCACGATGTAGTTAATGAGCCCAAAAATAAAGCCCATGGCCACAAAAAATACCATGATATTGCCATGAGCTGTAAAAATTTGCTGGAAATGATCCGCCGAAAGATAGCCGTGCGCCGCTCCCAAAACCCCCGGTGTGTTACTGGAACCGAGTGCTTGCTGCAGCCACATCATGAGTGCCTCGAGGCCGCCACGCGCGATGAGCATAAATCCGGCCACTAAAAAGTACATAATGCCGATGCGCTTGGGGTCAACCGAAGTCAGCCATTCTTTCCAAAGCCATTTCCACCGTTTTGTAACGGTAAGCATAACCACTGCCACGATCAGAAGCAGGCCGAAAAATACCGATCCGCCGATGGTAAACCACTCGTGTGGCAACGCTTCCATATTCAGTTTACCGATAAGAAATTCTTTCATTCCTGCCCCGCGTGGTGATGCGACCCCATATATTTACTAAGTACTTTACCATAAAGATCGGGTTCGGTCGTGGAGTAGAATGCGGCTTTATTGTTCTCGCTGGGCTGGAGCACTTTTTCGTATTCGACCATATCAAGCACGTTTGGAGATTTCTTTACATCCGTAACCCAATTGTCAAAATCTGCTTGCGAAGTGGCACGCGCCGTAAATTTCATGCCGGCAAAGCCCTCGCCATTTATTTCGGCAGAGCTACCGGCTGAATCGCCGAGAGACGTTGGCATAAGATTGAGTGCATTAGAATGTCCGGTCATGGCGTATAACTGGCCGCCCCAGTGTGGAATCCAAAATGAACTCATTGGCGCGTCGTCTGCAGTTAGGTCGAATTCCACCGGTGTATTGACGGGCGCTTGCACAAAGTTGACGGTTGCAATTCCCTGCTCAGGATAAATAAACAACCACTTCCAGCGCAGGGCAACTACTTGGACGGTGAGCGTTTTATCGGAAGCGGCAATCGATTTGTGCGGATCAAGTCTATGTGCCGCGCCCCACATTACCACCGCGAGTACTATTGCAAACAGCGAAGGAATCGCCCATAAACTGAATATAAAGAACCGCCCATGCTGCTTATCGGGATCGTAGGTGACTTTTTTATTAGTCTCACGATATTTCCACGCAAAAAAGTAGAGAAAAAATAAGGTAGGAACGGCAATCAACAGCAGGACGACAGTAGTGAATACTATCAATTTAAACTGGTCGTCAGCTATAAGCCCCTTTGGGTTAAGTAGTCTGATGTCGGTGCCATATAACAACATCGCAAAAAGCATGCCCAAACCAAGCAACCACAAAAGAATGAGTACGCCGGGTCTGTTTCGACTTGTTTTGTGTTTTGCCATTACCTAACGTCCTATATACATAGCGCTTTATGCTCACTATAGCATAACCGTGATGGCTGTGGAGCTATTTTGTCGCCAAGGTGCGGCAACAACTGCTACAATTCTTCGGCCAATTCGACAAGCAAACCTTCCGGCCCGCGGAAGTAGCACAGCTTGTATACGTCTTGATAATTGTAGACATCGACAAAAATATCGAAACCTTTGGCCTTTAAATCCGCCACAATTTCGTCAATGCCTTCTACAATGAGGCCGATGTGTTTGTAGCCGTGCGCATACATAACCGATTCCGCGGGAGCAACTTCCTCGCTCGGGTTGAGGAATTTGGTAAGTTCCAATTTACTGCCGCCGCCTGGCGCTTCCAGGAAAACAATCTGCGAATGTGCTTCTTTTATACCAGTAACCTTGTCCAGGAGTTCACTTTTTTCGTCGGCTTCGCCCATCACAGTAAAACCAAGATCAAGAAAAAACTGCTTTGTTGCTTGCAGGTCCTTTACTATTACGCCAATATGATCAATTTGTTTTAGCTTCATAAGCTCTAGTCTAATGGACTGCATAAGGTTGTCAATGGTAGCATGCAAGTATGGAAATACGCTGTTTTAGGACTGCCCTATGAAAATCGGTCTCTTTGATTCGGGGCTCGGCGGCCTCATTGTTACGCACGGGCTTATAAAAAATCTGCCTGATTACGACTATTTATATCTGGGTGATACGGCCCGCGTGCCCTATGGAAATCGTTCTCAGGAGGTGGTTTACGAATTCACTAAAAGCGGTGTGGAGTATCTTTTTGAACACGGATGTCAGCTGGTTATTTTGGCTTGCAATACCGCTTCGGCGGAGGCTTTGCGAAGAATTCAGAACGAATATTTACCTGAGCACTATCCCGAGCGGCGTGTGCTCGGCGTATTGGTTCCTGGCGCCGAGGAGGCGATCGCCCACACGCATAATGGCAAAGTGGGTATTATTGCCACGCGAGGAACCGTCGATTCTCAAGCCTATATTCGAGAGGTACACAAACTAAACCCGCACATCAAGGTGTTTCAGCAAGCGGCTCCCTTGCTTGTTCCGCTGGTAGAAAACAATGCTTTTGCATACGCCGAGCCCATATTGGGCGATTACATTGCACCGCTCCTGACAGAAGGTGTGGATACGCTGGTGCTTGGCTGCACGCATTATCCGCTGTTTAAAGCGCATTTGCGTAAGCGGTTAGCAGGCAAAATTGCGGTCGTCTCGCAAGACGAATTCATCCCCACCAAGCTTGCGGACTATTTGCGGCGGCATCCCGAAATCAATCAGAAGCTTTCAAAAAACGGTACGCATCACTTTTTGGTTACGGATTTGGCGCCGAGCACTCGTGAGGTAGCACGTATCATATTTGGCGCGCCGATAACGCTCGAAAAAGTAACGCTCGATTGAAGTAACCTTTCAAACAATGTGATGGGGCGGCTCTGGCTGAAAACGACTTGAACCGAGACGGCGCTCTTGTAATTCTCTTGTAATTTTAGAACGGATGTTCTAAAATGTCGCTAGCTATGTCGGATACTTCAACACCTACAACTATCCAGCAAAAACGACGCGCCGAAATTATCGACGCGACAATCGCTGCCCTTGCCGAAGTCGGCTATGTCGCTACCTCGTTCGCCGAGATTGGTGAACGAGTCGGCATCAGCAAAAGTGTCGTTGCCTATCACTTTGGCGACAAAGAAGCGCTGATCGATGCCGTGGTGAACGCCATTTATGATAAGGGTTTCGAAGTGGTGCGTCCGCCGATCGATGCTGCGGTAACTGCCGCGGGCAAGATCGAGGCATTTATTAGGCACAGCATCCGGTTTTACTGCGAATATTCTGCATATGTTTTGGCACTCAGCAGACTGCGGCTGCACCTAACAAACGCCGGCATTCCGAATAGAGTTGTTATCCGCCGATTGCACCGCGAATTATCGGATGTAGGCGCCATTTTTAGCTATGGCCAAAAGCAAGGTGAATTCCGCCCGTTCGATACCGCCATAATGGCGCGCACGCTTCGCCAAGCACTCGATGGTGTTTTGACCGAAATGGCGCATCACCCCCAGACAAATATCGACCACTACGCCGACGAACTCGTTGTCCTTTTTCGCAACGCAACAAAAAAATAAGGAGATTTCATGAAAGAAAAACCTAAAAAAATTCGAACCGGCAGTCGCAAAGCGGCATGGACACTCGCCCTTTTAACCCCTCTTATTGCCGAGCTTACTTTTGGCAGCGCACCGCTACGATTCGCATACCTCATATTATTATGGCTGCCGATTTACGGGGCCGGTATTTTGCTGATTCGAGAACTGGTGGTGCGCACCGGCCGTAGCTGGCCAAGCATTATCGTGCTGGGACTTGCCTACGAACTGGCCGAAGATGGCATCGGCCTGCAGGCGCTTACCAGTAAACACTTGTATCACGCAGCGGATTGGGCACCCCAAATTTTCGGCTTCAATGTGGCGTATTGGGTACTCAATATTATTTATCACGTGGTCTTTAGCGCCATCATTCCGATTTTTATTGCGAACATCATCTTCCCTGCCTTGAAAGACAAACCATATCTTAAAAAAGGTGGTTTGGTGTGGGTGACATTGTTCGCGCTGATTGGGGTTGGATTGCTCCGTGCTTCGGTGCCACCTCAGGAAGATCCCGGGTACAACGAGCCCCTCATGATCATTATTGGCTGTGTGGTTGCGATCATTGCTTTGGGCGTAGTGGCTTTGAAAATTATGCCACCTAAAAAACCAATGCAAAATATGAATACACCAGTTCCGTCGGCTAAAAATTTGGTAGCGTGCGGGCTTGCGAGCACCGTAGTAGTATTCGGTCTTATGTATCCTTTTGCCGGTGCGCATCAACCCTTATTTTTGCACGGTGCATGGGCATATATTCCGGTTGCCGTGGGCGCGATGCTCGCGATTTGGGTGTACAAAACAATTACGAAATGGAGCGGTTCTTCGCACTGGAATGTCAAGACGGCGCTGGCGTTGACAAGTGGCGCGCTTGTCGGACACACTTTGTTTGGGCTTGTTGCTGCGCATTTGAAAGTAGTTGATCGCATCGGCCTGGTGGTGATGCTCGGTATCATGGTGTGGCTTCTGCACCGCTTGTATAACAAGCAGTTACAACCCGCAGAATAACGTTATACCTGCTCACTGGTCTGCTAAGCTATAGACATGACAAATACCGAAATTATCGAGCAAACCCGCGCACACGTAGAAGCAAAATTCACTACCGAAAGTACCGGCCATGATTACTGGCATACGTATCGTGTTTGGCAGCTTGCAAAACATATCGCTGCATCCGAAGAAAACGTCGATACATTTGTTTTGGAGCTCGCCGCCTTACTGCACGATATTGCCGATTGGAAATTTCATGATGGCGACGAAGATGCGGGACCACGCGCAGCGCGCAAGTGGCTCGAAAGCTTACAAGTGGAAAATGCGGTGATTGAGCACATCGAAGATATTATTCGAAATGTTTCATTCAAGGGTGCGCATGTCGAAACGAAGCTGGCGACCATCGAAGGTCGAATCTTACACGATGCCGACAAACTCGATGCCATCGGCGCCATTGGTATTGCGCGTACTTTTGCGTATGGTGGTGCGCATGCTCGGGCAATGCACGACCCGAATCAAGCCGCCCAACTGCACGATACATTCGAAGCCTACAAAAACAGCAACAGTCCGACCATCAACCATTTCTACGAAAAATTATTACTGTTAAAAGACCGTATGTTTACAAAAACCGGTAAGCAGCTGGCGGAGCATCGCCACAAAATCATGGAAAATTATTTGGAAGAGTTTTACGCCGAATGGGACGGCAAACGGTAGATATATGGACAGTAACGGCATGCAGGTAGATCCACGCCTTAACGACATTGATGACTGTTTGTACCGCGTGGCGGTTCGTGTTTTGATCGTGCAAGACGATAAAGTATTACTCGTAAAAGAACGCGATGTTGATTGGTGGTCACTCCCTGGCGGCGGCGTGGATCATGGTGAAACCATCGAAGCCTGCCTGATGCGCGAAGTTGCCGAGGAGCTCGGTGTTCCGATGGCACAAATTACCTCAGACTACAAAATCGTGCATTACAGTATCGGCAATGTAGTAAATGGCGTGCCGCGTATGAATTTATATTACAAAGCCTCGGTGCCCGCCAATTTACTTAGCGAAACCACGCATGTGTCTGACTGGGCATGGTTCACTAAAAATGAATTTCTGCAAGCCCCGCTGCATGTTTCGTTCGATAAGTCACAATTGGCCGCGGTGGTTTTTAAAGGCACATACTGAGGTTATAACCAGAAAGGCTGAATCTCTTTCGTTGGTTTTTACGGTACGAACTTTTGTAACAAGTGCGGTATCATCAGGTATATGACTGCATTTCAAGAAGCAATTTTGCGTGTGGTGCGATTGGTGCCGGCAGGCAAAGTGGTGAGTTATGGACAGGTGGCGGCGTACGTCGGTACACCACGCGCTGCGCGTCAAGTCGGGTGGGCAATGCGGAGCCTGGAGGGTGCCCCGGATTTCCCCTGGTGGCGCGTACTGAACAACGCAGGAAAAATTACTATTAAGGGCAATTTGTATAACTCGGCGCAGACGCAAAAAGAATTTTTAGAAGCTGAGGGCGTACAAATAAGTACAGCTTTTGAGCTCGATATGGAGCGATACCGGTATAGGCCCGACGCCACCACGCTCGCAACGCTCAAACTCGATCCAGCGTACATTGATACGGTGCTCGCCAAGTACGATATGTAGCCTTGGTTGAGTATGCCTATGACCGCTTGCTATAATTGTACTACCGAGGAGTTATATTATGTCATTGCGTGAACAAGAAAACCCAACAGAAGCCGAGCTTAATCACTTAGTGCTTAGTGATAGAAGTTTTGAAGCGCGGACTCGTGCTCGGCGTATCGGACAGCATATAGGCCGTATTATTGCTGTCGCGAAAACGCAGCGTGATCTGGAGTGGTCTCCGGGCAACAAGAACGAGCAGATAATGAATACGACAGAGGCAAAGGTTGGTAAGTACTTTGGTGCTTGGTTATCGTTTGTCGTTGATACCACACCAGATAAGGTTACTACAACACCTGAGTGGGCGGATCGAATTACGCAAGTAGAGTTGACTCTGAATCAATATGACAGCCCTTTTGATGTTGCAGCCCCGCCTATCCAGGATCCAAGCAATGCTGCAGTTGTCCAATTTACACCTTCTCCTGAGCCCAATAAAGCAGACGACATTCCCTTCAAGCCGTACGATGCGGCATATGATCACGGTTCCTATCTGCAAGCCTACGAGACAGACATCACTATTGGTGTGCTTAGTATGATGGCCGACCAGTTTGAAGCTGATCAAAAATCAGCCTCGGCGAAATAATCCGATAGAACCGTTCGATCTAACCAAAGAGCGTGACGACTCTATGCGACGCCACGCTCTCGCTATCAATCCTTAGCCCCGTTCACTCAGCACCAGTCGTGCTAGAGTGATCTGCCAGACCATGATTGCTGCGATGGCGATCCGGTTCATGGCACCAATGATGTCGCCAGGTCCGACAGTGCCGCCGGCCGATGCGCCCGACCCCATAAAGAGCGCTAATCCGAGCAGCGGAATGACGGTAAGAGCGATCAAAGCGCGCCGTTTTGCTTTCCATGCAGCATTTTTGCGCATAAGGTTAAGGTTGATCAACAGTGCCGCAATAGGCGCGCCCCAGATTTCCAGCCCTGCGCCGATAGCATGGACCGAACCGCTGGTTGTCATCTGACTTTGTGGCGTGTTGAGCGGATCGGAAACTCCCAAACCGCCAAGTATACCGCCGAAACTGGCAATCAGCAGAACAATTAGTCCGATTTTGCCATACCGACTCCTCATCTGGTTTTTAATGACAAAGTACATCGCTAAGTGCGTCAGCCCCAGTAAGCAGTAAGTTATTTGCCCCAACCAACCCCACGCCCCGCGCGAGTAAATGCTCAATGTCTGCCAAGACGGCGTGACCTCGGGTTTGATAATATGTAGCGCCAGCAACAATATCACATAGGTGATGCAGGCTGCGATGGTGATTTTCGCAGCCGTTATGGCTGGCTTCTTTGCGGCAGTGGATGATGATTCTTTCATAGTAATGCTCGTAATTCCTTTCAGGATTGTACCTTTTATTGCGTATTTTTGCTTTATTTTGCACCGGATATCGGTTTTGATTAACCGAGTAGTTAACTTTTATAATTAACCATGTGTGTGACTGTAAAACTTGCAAAAATCTGCAAATAGCAACCCTAAAGAGCAATCGAAGCGTTATTGCACAATACTATTTCTTGAACCGATCGCGCACTACCTGCCATGTAGCCCAGCCGCTGGCGGTGGTGAGGGTATACAGTGCGCGAATAGCCACACTTATGCTTTGGTTGAGTCCAAGGCCGGTAATCAAATCGCCAAGTTGTTCGACTGATTGCGGTCGGCGGTCTTGAATGGATTTCTTTACTTCGTGGACACGCTCGCCAAGTTGCCGGCCCATCAGTTGCCCGACGCCGATGGTCGAAAAGGGTGCATCTGTGGGCTTGGCTACCGAGGTCGGTAAGAAGTTTGCATATTCGTCGAGAGTTGTCCGCTGACCAAATGGCCGCTGCACTTGCAGGCTAGCGCGGCGTGCTTGCCTCCGAGACATTTTTGCCAGATCTTCTGCACGAGGCGCAAGATATTTGCGCATCTCTCGTCCAAGGATAGCCAAGTGTCCACTTGTCACAAAAGTATCTTCGCCTACTGCTAGCCGTTGATAGGTAATGCGCGCTTTTGTTTTGTCCTTGAGATCGATAGCGGCGTCATTCGGGTCGAGTAGCCCAGCTGGTAATTCCTGTAGGATTCGAAGCGCTTGGCTGCCTTTGTTTGCGGCCATGCAGGTTGCCGTACCAATTTGCCCCAGTTTTGAAAGGTCGGGATACGTAAGGTCTTCAATAATAAGTCTGGGCGTTCTGCTTCCCTGCACTTCTATAAAGGGAGGGTTGGCGCGTGTGGGAATGCCTGCGAGTGATTTGTGCACAAATCGAGCAAAGACGTCCCGACCGCCGGAACTTTCAAATTCTATCCGCACCGTTGTGGACGGGTTGGTTTCATCTACAACTTCCAATACTTCGGCATCGGCAAGCTGGTCGGTAATTGCCGTAAAGCCATCCCATGCTTCGGTAGAGCCGATCGCCTGGTGTCCAAGCCATTCGGTCATGCCTTCTTTTTGTAGGTTACGATTAAGTTGGTTAAACTGTTGCGTGGTTGCAAACCACGTGGCGTGATCACCCCAGTTATACTCTGGCAAGGGCATTCCAGATTGTTCGATACTCATTACTTGACATTTATAGCACATAATTATGTAAAAAATATTAAATTTCAATGTTTTTCGTGATTTTCAAGTCTTGTTGGTCAAAATTTGCTGGAGAATCCGGGCATTGTAGCTTACAATACGAAGCAATTAGGGAGGGACGAAGATGCGTGTACGAACCGTGTTGCAAACGTTATCTGTGCTCTTAGTGGTTGCGAGTGTAGCGGTGCTCGGTACGAAATCGGTGGCGGCAGCAGCACCGTCGGATCTTGCGGCGAGCATTCGGGCGAGTGATCCGACCAAGCCCACACTGCGACTCAAAAATACCGCGACGCACGCCTGTCAAATAGCTGCTACTTCGCAAGGTACTGTGGCAATAACCGAAGTAAGACAGGGCGGTAAAGTGATTCAACCTTTGCCGATTGACTCGGCCAGCGATGAAGATCTCGGGTACTTACTGCAAACGCAGCTTAAAACTTTGCAGCCGGGCCAAACGGCCGATGTTGAGTTGCCGGTGTACAAAATCGGCAACTCATATGTACTTCGGGCCACGACATGGTCTGCCGATGGTGGTTCGGTGGCGGCTGAATATCCGGTGGCGCGGACTGGTGCACTCCAAATGGCACTCAGTTACAGTGTGCCTATTACTGCTCCGAGCGGCGCTCCGGTGTGCGGGGCGATCGCAGTGACTACCATTGGATCCGGTACGATGCAGCGTTGGGTAAAAGTGGCGGTGATTGTGTTGCTGGTACTCGTAGCATTATTGGCCGCAGTATGGTGGTGGCGAAAGCAGCACAGGCATCGCGGTAAAGTAGTTGCGGCGGTGGTCTTTATATTTATTGGCCTTGGCATGGTGTGGCACCAGGCGCCGAAAGTATTTGCCGATGTGGTAGTGCCGCCCGAGCTGCAAGCTACCTACGACGGCTGTATTGCGACTTTCAATGCTAACAGTGATATTACCGGCCCGATCTTGCGGATTCTCAACGATCCGGCAAATCATTTTGAAATTGTGCATACGCATGGCGTCGGGAGTGACATGACAGGCCGACCGGATCCGGATCACCCGGGCGGCGGAATCTTTCGTATTTATTGGAATCCTGACGATCATCACCGCTATGCCGGCACCGGCGGCTACCCGGACGCATGCAGCGTGTTGTACCATGAGTTGTATCACGCACTCGATCAATTAAACGGCACTTTTAGCCGTGCTGATTGCGCTGGAAGCGGCATCGAAACCAAAGAAGTCATGGCAACGCGAGCGCAGAATATTCTGCGACAGCGGCTCGGTCTGCCGCAGCGCAGCCATTACGGAGACCGGCCCTTGCCCGCCGGCGATTGTCGTGCCGCACCGCGGCCAACCTCTTGTACGGGCGCGCATTGTGGTGGTACGACAGGCGATCCGCATCTGCTGACGTTTGATGGTCGCCGCTATGATTTTCAGGCTGCCGGAGAATTTGTTGTTGCGCGCAATCAGCCAGGTAGTTTTGAGGTCCAGGCGCGGCAAGAACCGTGGCTTAATTCTCGCTTAGTGACTATCAATACGGCGGTAGCTTTTAAGGTCGGAAGCGACCGCGTCGAAGTGCGAGCTGCGCAAACGCCGGTTCTTGTGATAAACGGCAAAAAGCAAGCGCTCGCCAATTCTAATTTACCGGATGGCGGACAAATACAATACGACCAAAACGTGATTTCGGTAACGTGGAAAGACGGTTCTATCGCCTATGTTGAGCCTGTCGGTACCTATGGATTAACACTGTCGGTACAGCTGGCGGATGAGCTTGCAGGCAAAGTCGAGGGTTTGCTCGGCGACGCCGATGGCTCAAGCAAAAACGATTTGCATGTGCGTGGCAGTACCGAAACTATCGAGCCGGATTTCCAAAAACTCTATCCGAAATTTGCCGATAGCTGGCGAGTTAGTGACAAAACTTCTCTGTTTAGCTATGACAAAGGCAAGAATACCGCGAGTTACACTATGCGTAACTTCCCTGATAAACCCACTGATCCCAAAAAGTTGCCTGGCTATGCCGCCGCCGAAGCAGTTTGTAAAAGCTTTGGTATCACCGATCCGGCAATTTTAGCCAACTGTGCGCTCGATGTGGCCACTACGGGCCGATCGGAGTTTGCACGCGCGGCAGCTCGAAATCAAACTTTCACCGCAGGCACTACATTTGCCGGCACGACCTGGCAGCTCGATCTGAAAAATCCCGGTGATAGCGCAAGTGTGACCTTTGAGGCGAAGGCTCATGAGAAAGTTTTTGTGCAGATTCCGCAGAGTAGTTTGCCGAGTCAGTGCGGGGTCATAAGATTGCTTGCTGCTGACAGTCATGAAGTTGCGAGCGGTTGCATCATCAATGGCCAGGGCGAAATTGACGGAACCGTGTTGCCGGCCGATGGGACATACACTATTTTGCTGGCGCCGGGCGGCGCCACCGGTAACACTGCGGTGCGTTTGCTGCGGATTACTGATCAGCAGGCGGCCATTACTCCCGATGGACCTCGTGTCACGGCACGTATTACGCAACCGGGCGTTATAAGTCGATTTACCTTTACGGCGAATGCTGGCCAGCGCGTTTATGTAGCGGTGCCCTCAAGCACGCTTGAAAGTCGATGTGGCGTCCTGCGGTTACTCGATCCTGAGGGTCATGAGCTCATGAGCGGCTGCATCATTAATCACGTTGGATATATTGATACGGTGGAAGCACCGGCCGGTGGACAATATACGATCGTCGTGGATCCAGACGGTGCGAGCGTAGGTCAAGCGCAAGTAAATCTTGTCTTCCCGACTGCGCAAAACCAGTCGATCAACATCGATGGTGGCACGCTCACGGCGGGTCTCAAAAAGCCGGGCTCAATTGCTACCTTCACCTTTGAGGCCAACGCCGGCCAGCGGGTGTTCATCGATCTTCCGCAAAGTGATTTGCCGAGCCAATGCGGGCTGTTAACACTTCGTACACCAGATAACAGTGTCATTGGTTCGGGGTGTGTGATTAACCATGTTGGCAATTTGAACGACGATGGCGTGGTGCTGCCGGCGAGCGGGACCTACACCATTAAGCTTGATCCAGGCGGCGCTGACACGGGATCAACAACGATCCGCGTGCGAAGCCGTTAGATTTTGGTGCCGGCTCGCTCTGTAACAGGAACGAGCTGGCGGTCGCTACGATAATTCAAAAGTCGCAATCAGGGGTAGATGATCTGAAACGTCAATGTCCGGACACGATTTTTCAAGCACGGTGATATTCGGACTGACCAGCACCATATCTACCACCGAGGTTGCGTATCCGGGATTGGTTTTGCGGCGCATATTGAATGTGCTGGTAAGTTCTCCGGCAAACACGTTTTTCAGCTCTTTTTCGATGCGGAGGATCGCCGGGTTGGTCGGACGGGCGTTGGTATCACCGCCCAGTATCACATATTTTTTATCGGCAATTTCGCGTAGAATCGTTTCGCTCATTTTTTGGCGCGCTGGGCTGTCATTGTCACCGTCCATGTCCCAAATGCCTTGCAAGTTGAAGATGTCAATCTTGCCGACCTCTGTTTGCAAGGTAACATGTTCAAGTTCGCGCGGACAATTAGCGTAATTGCCAGGAACATCACGATAGGTTTCGCTGTAGCCGCCCTCGCTGAAAAACACATTATTGCGTGCGGTGATGGGGAGTTTTGATAGAATAGCGTCACCGCGTTGGGCCTTGCCGTTGGTGTGATCAAAGTCGCGGAATGCAGCGGCGAAATCGTCGTATGGATAGTTTAGTTTTTCGCGCAGTATTTGCATGGAACGACGCTGCGCCGGAAGTTCGCGATCTTCCCCGTTAAATACTTCTTGCAAGAGCACGATATCGGCATCTTGCTCGGCTAAAAACGGTAAAATATCGTCAAATAACGCACCGCCATGCCAGAGGTTGAGTGAAACGACTTTTATGATCATGAAAATAGTATAGCGTATAGGCGCGCGTGGGCCTTACTTGTTTTGGCGTATTCGACATATGAGTATGTAAAGTGCGTGGATGGGCGGTATTGCAAAATAATAAACCGAGTGTATAGTATCCAAATACTATGAGTGATTTCGAGCGAGGACCTGAGCAGCCTCCTGAAATAACGGTGCTGGATACGACTGGTTTCAATAAATCGTTCCCTCTTGATGTTTTCGTCGACAGACAGGGGTGTGGCGCATTTATGACGGAATGCGGCGTCGAGCCTGCGGCTATTGGTAGCGTGGGCCTTGCCGTATCTTCCAAAGTTTCTATTGCAGGACAGATGGTAGGCTTAAACGCTGCCGTGGAACAACTTCAATTTGTAGAATGTGATGCATTTGAGCGTGATGTTACTCTTTACGCTGGCAGCGCATTACAAGCCATCGCCGATGCTTCTGCTCAGCGGTATCAGCTTCCCCTCTCTACCGTACAACGACACATAAATCGGGAACTTGGCATGGCGTTGAGCTGCTGCGTAGACGATATGACCATTGGTTTTGAGGCCGTGCAAAAGGAAATACAAGAAGCTAAAGCGGCTATGCGGCGGGCGGCCTTGGCACGGCGGTTACCAATTGCTGTAGGCGGTAACGCCTTGAGTCTTGCAATCTCGCAGGGTGCGACCGGTTCACTCTTGGCCGGCAGTGTCGCAGTAGGTATTTTATCGGGCGTGTCTTTCTTTGAATGTCGCGATTTTTTGCGGAAGCAATATCAGGTTACCACTATAACGGAAGGCTGGCCGTATCACGTACGAGCAAAAAAACGCGTGGCAGATTTGATTGAAGCCCCAAATGCATCACCTTTGGTGACCTTCGATTGGAAACCGGATCGGTAACTTCCTTTGTCTGCTATGCTGGTTGTATGAAGCAAAAAACAGACTCAACTACTAACGTGCCTGAGCTCGAAAATGTAGAAACGGTAAAATCTCCAAACGCTCCAAAAGAAAGCGTGGAAGCGTTTGAAAAATCGCTGCTGACTGCTAATGAGATCAAACGAAAGGTAATTCTACTGTTTATCTTTTCATTTTTGCTGGGACTTGCATATGTTGTAATGGCATTTTTTTCCACTTGGGGTGACTGGACGGATAGCTACTTTCATCAAGGACATCCAGAGCGGCTCGCTCACGACATGATTAATAATAGTCACACCGCCGGAATATTTGCCGGTATGTATATTGTGATTCAGCAGATCCTTGTCTTTAAATATCTCAAAAGTGTGCCGAAATACGGCCGGGCCATTATGATGTTTGCCATGTTCTTGGTGAGTGTTGCGATAGTTGGATTTTATTCGCGTGAATTGCTCCGAGAGGTCCAAGACAATGTGATGCATTTGCCCCAGCTCGTAAAGTATTCTTGAAGTGTTAACACCCGGTAGATATGGTGATAACCGGGGTAATATAACGTATCTACAAAAATACTTGCCCGCCAGCGCCGGTTGGATAGCCACTCAAGGTTTCGCTCGAGTTCCAATTATAAGTTGGGAACAGGTACACCGGGCGGAATAAAGCTGCCGAACAAGGCATTGTTTGGATACAGTTCGACATGAAGCCGAGCAACCGTACGGTGCCGTCAGATTTTGGTTGCCATACGGGCGAACCGGAAGCGCCGGTGTCGCTCGCTGCGCCGATATAACCGCTATAGGCTTGGATGCCACAAGTGTCGGTGTTGCAATCGCCTGAAATGGTGTTGTCGGCGTAGCCGCACTTGGTTTTGATCGCAGTGGAGCTCGATGACCAACCAGTTGTACAGATGGAGTTATAGTACATCCAGTCGGCGCCTGTTGGTACTGAGGAAATTTGCGCGATACTCGGAATGGTGTACCCAGGAGGTGTCATAAATGTAGCCGCATCTGAAATACGCAACTTCGCACCAGGAACAGCGGTTCCCATGTCGATCATGGCAATATCTTTGGTGGTACTACGATAAGCCAACTTCCCGACATAGTGAAAAGCGGGATGGTACGCATATACATCGGATCCTAATGCTGCGGGTGTCGTGATGTGTGCTACGGTCATCATATAATAGTGGCCGTTTCGCTGAATAACTCCTCCACCCGATCCGCAACCGCCCCCTGTGGTACAGATTTCCTCAGCCCCGGTATAAGTACCCGCGGCCTGCGCCGGCGTTACTTGCGTTACAAGTGCTATGGCCAAGGCAACAATTCCTACGACCGCTAATTTGATTCCCCGCATATGTATCCCTCTACGAGCCGCGTACGGCTCAATTCTTAAAAGTGCCTGTAATATAGCAGTGAGTTCATACGTTTTGCAAGAAAATTAATGCAGATTTTTCGTACGATAAATCTCGTACTAGATGTCGGCACGTTGTTCGTGGGTGAAGTTAGGGTTGAAGCGCCCAGTTGGTGTAATGTTCGGGAAATTTGCTGAGGGCTTGGGTAATCGGACTCTTCGGCACTTTGCTCAAGCTGACCGTAGCGGCTAGGTTATAGGCGTGTGCCCGGTCGATTGTAGCTTGAAAAACGCCGATTGACTGCAAAAAAGCAATGAGCGCAGCCGGATCTTGTCTCGCGGTTTCGAGTAGTTTTTCGACTTCCATGCGGTGCTCGCCCTGTAGCGCTAAGATGATCGGCATGGTATAGGTGCCTTCGCGGATGTCATTGCCGGTGGCCTTGCCCAGTTTTTCGGGAGTACTCGTAAAGTCAAGCACATCGTCGATCAGCTGAAATGCCATGCCAAACGCTTCACCGTATTTTGCGAATGCTTGCACCGAAGCCATCGGCACATTGCCGCACAGTGCCCCAATTTCGCAGGCTGCCGAAAGCAGTGCCGCCGTTTTGCCGTGGATGGCGTCGAGCATATGCTCGAACGTGCGCGTGGTTTGGTATTGGTCGGTAAGTTCTTGCATTTGTCCTTCGCATAATGTGGTGATAGTGTTGGCCACAATCGCCCCTACCGCTGGGCTTACGGCGGTCGCCAGTGCGCAGGCACGAGCCAATAAAAAGTCGCCGACGAGCACTGCGGTATTAACACCCTCGTGCGTGTTGATCGTAGGAATATTCCATCGTGTTTCAGCATTATCAATGATGTCATCGTGCACAAGACTGCTTATATGAACGAGCTCAATCGCAGCCGCGGCTTGTAATGTTTTGGTGGTGATTGCTGCGCCTTGGCTGGCGGCGCATGCAAGAACCAGTGAGGGCCGCAGCCGTTTGCCCCTTACGGCCAAAAGCCGCGAAATTGCTTCGGATAGCGTCGTATTGGTGGTGTGAACGCTCTCTTGCAGTTGGGCTTCGAATTGCTGTAAGTGTTCAGTGAGTGCCGGCATCGAAAGCGCGCTGGGAACATCGAATGGATTCATGCCACTACTATACCTGCGACTTGCCTAATAATGCTATAGTTAAATGCAAGGTGCCAATAGATATGGAATATATGAACGAATTTTTGAAGTCGCAGGATAGTTTATAGTGGAGCGGCTCAAACAATATTATCAGCTGACAAAACCGGGTATTATTTACGGCAATCTTATGACGGCTGCGGCCGGATTTTTGTTCGGCTCGCAGTTCCATATAAACTGGTGTGTTTTTTTAGCGACTTTGGCGGGTACGGCATTGGTGATTGCCTCGGGGTGCACTTATAATAATATCCTTGATCGCGAAATTGACCAAAAAATGCAGCGCACCAGTAAACGTGCGTTGGCAACCGGAGAAGTTTCTGTCACGCAGGCGTTTATATATGCAACGGTCCTCGGAATAATCGGCTTTACGCTGTTGGTACTGTGGACACATCCGATTGTTGTATTGGTTGGCGCGATAGCGCTTGTCGATTACGTGATACTGTACGGTTTTGCAAAACGCCATTCCGTGCACGGTACTTTGGTAGGAAGTATTTGCGGCGCGGCTCCCTTGGTAGCGGGATACGTAGCGGCGGTTAATCAATTTGATCTCACTGCGCTGATATTATTTGGCATTATGGTGGCGTGGCAGATGGCACATTTTTATGCAATCGCGATGTATCGAGCTTCGGACTACAAAAAAGCCGGTATCCCCGTTCTGCCGGTGGTACGTGGGATGCGGGCAGCGCGCACGCAGATTCTTGGGTACATCGCGCTGTTCTTAGTGCTCAACGGCTTGCTTTTTATGGGCGGCGCGGTCGGATATGTATATGTCATTATTATGCTCGTGGTGAGCGCCGATTGGTTACAACGCGGCCTCAAACGTTATAAAACTGCCGATGACACCAGATGGGGCAAGCAGATGTTCTTCTATTCGCTGACGGTGTTGCTACTTTTCTCGGGCGCACTGGTACTTAGCGTCTTCTTGCCTTAATGATGTAAATAAGGTGTCATTCGTTGCTTGGCGTCAATTTCCGGTATACAGTATAGAAAAGGAAAAATGCACCATGAGCAAGAACCAACATCCTGCTGATTATATTGTGCCGCTTAATATGAACGGTCTCCAGGGCCGGATGCTGCGCATGCCCCCGCCCAAAAATCACAATCGGGAAATTCTAGTGTTGTATGGCCATCATGCGCTTTTGGAACGCTGGTGGGGGCTATTGCAAAATTTTAACGAATATGGCGCGGTGACTATGCCTGATCTGCCTGGCTTTGGCGGGATGGACAGCTTTGCAAAAATCGGTCAAAAACCAACCATCGACAACTACGCTGATTATCTTGCGGCATTTATCAAACTGCAATACAAACGACGCCGAGTAACCATCGTGGGCATTTCGTTTGGATTTGTGGTGGTGACACGCATGCTGCAGCGTTATCCGGAGTTAGTAAAACGCGTCGATCTGCTCGTAAGTTCAGTTGGTTTTATGCACCGCGATGATTTTTTGTTCAAGCCACGTGCTCGTCGGATAATGCGGATTGGCACACGGTTTTTTGCGACGCGCCCGATGGCACTATTTATCCGCTACGCCGGATTGAATCCCTTTGTTTTAAAGCGGCTGTATTCCAAGTTGCCCGCGGCCAAACGCCGGTTTATTGAGGTTGGACCCGAGGAGTTTGCAGAGATGCTTGAGTTCGAAGTCAAACTTTGGCAAGCCAACGATGTGCGTACCCACTGGCTTACTACGAGCGAATTTTTGAATCTCGACAACTGCACGAAGCAGGTTGCACTTCCCGTGTGGCATGTGGGTTCCAAACACGACCATTACTTTAATAATGCCATCGTAAAAGAGCATATGTTGGTCGTTTTTCAGAGCTGTGAGCAGTTACTTACCAGTACCAAGGCGCACACGCCGAGCGTTGTAGCCGATAAAAAAGGCTTGGCGGTTATGTTGCCGCGAAAATTACGACAAGTGCTCGCCAAAGACGCCTGAATGGTATAATAAGAGGTAATATGAAAATTGGCCTGGTTTGTCCATTTAGTGTTGCGCGTGGCGGTGGCGTGCAGGAGCATATTTATGCCATTCAAGCGGAATTGCTCAAGCGCGGCTGGGACGCTTATGTTATTGCGGCGCAACCTCGTGACTTTACTATCGAGGCCCACAAAAAAGTTATTTTTATCGGCGCATCGGCTGATTTTCGCTCGCCGATTGGTACCACCGGCCAGGTTTCGGCCAGTGCCGACATCGACGCGATCGATGACATGCTTGCCCGCGAAAAGTTCGACATTCTGCATTTCCACGCACCCGAAGTACCGATGTTGAGCCGGCAAATTTTAAGCCGCAGCAATACCATCAACGTTGGCACGTTCCACGCAACCTATCCCGATTCGCTCACCGGGCGCACGTTTACCAAAGTAATCGCGCCCTACACCCAGTCTATCCTCAAATATCTCGACGAAATGACCGCGGTTTCCGACACGGCGGCGAGTTTTATCACCACACTTACCGATCGCCCGATCGCCATTGTGCCGAACGGTATCGATCTGGAAACATTCAAGCCGGCGCGCAAGCAACCGACAACCGGTAAAACGATTTTGTATGTCGGTCGTTTAGAAGCGCGTAAAGGTGTTAAATACTTATTAAAAGCCTTCGCACTTTTGAGCAAAGAAGACCCGGACTTGCGGCTGCTTTTAATCGGTGACGGCACGGACCGCGTGAAACTTGAAGCCTACGCACGTGAACTTAGCATCGATCCTGAGGTTATAAAATTTGCAGGCTATGTGAGCAACGAAGAAAAAATTACCGCCTTGCAACAGGCCGACGTGTTCTGTGCGCCGGCACTGTACGGTGAAAGTTTCGGCATTGTGTTGGTAGAAGCTATGGCGTGCGGCATTCCGACGGTCGCGGGCGATAACCCGGGCTACGCCGGAGTCATGGAAGGTATCGGTTCACTCTCGCTCATTAACCCCAAAGACACACCAAACTTTGCTCGGCGCTTGAACGCCTTTTTGTATGAAGACAAGCTGCGCAGTATATGGAAATCGTGGGCCAAACAAGAGGTCCAACAATATAGCTATGAGCGCATCGTTGACGAATACGAAGAAGTTTATAAACAGGCTCGGCTTGCTCGTGCTGCAAACCATAAAAAATAGTTATGACCAAAAAGCTCAAAATTGCCTTGTTGTTCGACGATACGCTCGATAAACCAGACGGTGTGCAGCAATACATTTTGACGGTCGGCACCTGGCTTGCGAGTCAAGGTCATGACGTGCATTACATTGTGGGTGAAACGATCCGTACCGACATCTCCAATATGCACAGCTTGGCGCGCAACATGAAAGTACGCTTTAATCAAAACCGCATGTCGATTCCCCTTCCCGTACCGCGGCAAAAAATTCGTAGCCTGCTGGCGCGTGAGCAATTTGATGTTATTCATGTGCAGGTTCCGTATAGTCCGCAGCTGGCAGCTCGGGTGATAGCCGCGGCGCCTGCGCGTACCGCAGTTGTGGGGACGTTTCATATTGCCCCACATTCGCCGCTTGTGCATGCGGCAAATCGTGCGCTCGGCCTGTGGCTGAAGCCTACGTTGCGACGAATCGACCGGATGATGGCGGTTTCTGCAGTTGCTAAAAAATTCGCACAAGAAACCTTTCATATTGATAGTCAAGTCGTGCCCAATACTATCGATCTCCAGCCTTTTTTTGCGGGCAAATCATTTCCTGAGTTCGCCGCCAAACCGACCATCGTGTTCCTGGGGCGCTTGGTTGAACGCAAAGGCTGCCAATACTTGCTCGAGGCGGTACGGCGATTGGTGAAAGAAGGCGTCAAGCCATTTCGCGTTATCGTTTGCGGGGGCGGACCGCTTGAAACGACTCTGAAGACGTATGTAAAAACCAACCAACTCGAAGATATGGTACGGTTCACCGGCTTTATTAGCGAAGCTGACAAGCCGCGCTATTTGGCTTCGGCAGACATCGTCACCTACCCGAGTACCGGCGGCGAAAGTTTCGGCATTGTTATTTTGGAAGCCATGGCCGCTGCGAAGGGCGCGGTGCTTGCAGGAAACAATCCGGGCTATGCTTCGGTGCTTGCGGATCACCCCAAAGCGTTGTTTTCGCCGCAAGACACGGAAAGCTTTGCCCGACTCCTTAAAACCTATCTCGAAAATGATCAAGCGCGCCGCGATGCTCGCACGTGGCAGCACGCGTATGTAAAACAGTACGATGCCCCAGTAGTCGGTGCTCGTATTTTAGCTGTGTATAAAGCAGCGTTGCAAGAACGCCAGAACGTGCAATAATAGAAGCAATGCCAAGCATATTTTCTTCTAAAGAACGAGGGGACGCGGTTCGAATAACCATTTCGAATCGCACTATTTTTCGTGTACTGGTGATGGTGGCGCTGACGATGATCGGTTTTGCCGCCCTAAAGCGTGCCGGCCATGCTCTGATGCTTGTTTTTACAGCAGTCTTTTTGGCGCTGGCGCTGAACTCGCCGGTGCATTGGCTTTCGGTGCACCTACCTGGTAAGCGTAAAGGCAGCCGAGTAATCGCTACTTCAGTTTCGTTTCTTGTTGTGGTGATTTTGCTGGGTGCGTTTTTGGCAAGCATCGTACCGCCTCTGGTAAAACAAACCAGCAATTTTGTAACCGCCGCGCCGCATTTAATTGAACAGGTTCACGACCAAGATACGCAGGTCGGCAAAATCATTCGCAAGTACCACCTCGAAAAACAGGTTGATGATTTTTCAAAGCAACTTTCCACGCGGCTCAAGAGTTTGGGCGGTAAAGCTGTGGGTACGCTTGGGCAGGTCGGAAGTAGCATTTTTGCAACCTTAACGGTGTTCGTACTGACCTTTATGATGCTGATTGAAGGCCCTGGGTGGATGCGTGCCTTTGCTTCTATACTCACCAAAGAGCATCGTGAACACGCCGAAAAACTCGCTACCGATATGTACAAGGTTGTCAAAGGTTATGTGAACGGCCAGGTATTTTTGGCGGCGCTTGCCTCGGCCTTTATTATTCCGGCGCTGTTTATTTTGCACGTCAGTTATCCGATGGCGCTGATGGTCGTTGTGTTTATTTGTGGATTGATTCCACTCGTGGGTCACACGATTGGCGCGATTATCGTAACCACGGTGGCACTATTTCACTCAATTCCGACGGCAATTATTTTGCTCGCGTATTACATTTTGTACCAGCAAATTGAAAACTACGTCATCCAGCCGCGCATCCAGGCTAACTCAACCAACATGTCACCGCTCCTGGTGTTTGCGTCTGTTATTATTGGCGTGAGCTTTGGTGGTTTGTTCGCCGGGCTTGTGGCGATTCCTATTGCGGGATGCATTCGAATTTTTGTCATCGACTACTTGCGGCAGCATCATAAATTTCACGCAGCTGAAGCAACCGCCGACGCAGCCAAAGATGCTTAGCTGCGACAACGTCAGCGGGCTGCTCGGCTCCAGATACGGTAACTTTTAGATTGCTACAAGCGGAACCACACGGTGCCAAACGCGGTGTCGCGAACGCCGATTCCATGAGTTGCGAGCTCGTCGCGTAACTCGTCTGACGTCGCCCAATCTTTAGCAGTTCGTGCCGCTTCGCGCTTGGCGATCAGCTGCCGTTCCTCTGCTGTAATATTCTCGACTTGCTCTAAATTAATACCGAGCCCGTCACTGATAACTCGTAAAAATGCGGTAAAAGTTTGGATGCTGCTGGCGCTCAGCAAAGTGTTTTCGACCTTATTAAAAATTTCGTCAACGAGGCGTAGCGCTTCGGGGCTGCGTAAGTCATCGGCGAGGGTGCTCGCGAACATCCGAACACCACCTTCAATTGCTGCAACGGTCTGCTCGTGTGCGACAACGCTTTGATCGGCCGGATGATCCACCGGCTGATAACGCAGCGCGGTAATATTTTGCCAATGTTTGAGGCGATTAGCAGCAGCTTCTAAACTATCCCAGTTAAACTTGGCCTGACTGCGGTAATGCGACTCCAAAATGTGCAATCGTACGGCGTCGGTCGGAATCCCTCGCTCCATAATTTCTTGCAAACGAATGCCATTGCCAAGCGATTTACTGATCTTTTCGCCGCCGACCATGACGTGATTGCTGTGCATCCAAGTTTGTGCGAATCGTTTGCCGGTGGCAGCTTCGCTTTGAGCGATTTCGTTTGTGTGATGCACGGGAATGTGGTCAATGCCGCCGGTGTGAATATCGAGCGTATCACCGAGATATTTCATGCTCATTGCCGAACATTCAATGTGCCAGCCAGGGAATCCTTTGCCCCACGGACTGTCCCATTCCATGTCCCGCTGATGATCTTTGGGTGATAACTTCCACAAAGCGAAATCGCTCGGATTTCGTTTCTGGCTGTTTACCGATACGCGCGCGCCTTCTTGCAATGAGTCTAAATCCAAACGCGCAAACGCGGCGTAACCCTCAAATTTCGAAGTGTCGTAGTACACGCCGTCGTCGATAACATAGGTAAAACCCTTTGTTTCTAGCTTTTGAATAAGCTCAATTTGCTCGGGAATGTGGTCAGTGGCCTTTACAATGTGGTCGGGTGCCAGGATATTGAGCGCCCTCATGCCTTCCAAAAAGTCTTTGGTATAAAATTCGGCGATTTCCCAGGCAGTTTTGCCTTCGCGCTTTGCACCTTTTTCGAGCTTGTCTTCGCCCTCGTCGGCGTCGCTTACCAAGTGCCCCACATCGGTGATGTTCATCACCCACTCGGGCTGCAAGCCTTGTAATTTTAACGCACGAATCAAGGTGTCCATGCGTACGTAGTTAAACCAGTGTCCGATGTGCGCATAATCGTATACGGTCGGGCCGCAAGTATATACGCTAACCACGGGCGGATTAAGAAGGGTGATCGGATCGACGCTACGCGTCAGTGTGTTGTAGAGTTTCAAGGTCTTGTTCCTGTTCTAATTTATCAAGCAAAGTAGTGGCAAACTGAATACACTCCGATTTGATTTCGTTGAACGGCCGGCCGTTGGTAACTTTGAAACCACTCGCATAAGCATGACCACCGCCGCCAAAATGCTTGGCGAGTTCGTTGGCGATCGGAAAACCATAGTTGCAGCGAATTTTACCGGTCACATGCCCATCGTTATATACCTTGAAAGAAATGGCGATTTCGGTGTTAGTAGTCAATCGCATGTCGTCGATAACGAGCATCGAAGGGTTATATTCCGGGCTATATTTTTCGATTTCTTTCCACGGAATGGTAACAGCTGCAATGCGATTGTCGGCAAAATATTCGATACGCCCAAGCAGCTCGCCTTTATACTTAACAAGTTCAGGACTTTTGCGCATCATTTCGCGGCGGGCTTGTTCGAGTACGGCAATCTTTACGCCTCCCTCGACAAGCTCCGAAATGATAGCAATGCTACGTGCCGTTGTTGCGTCGGTAGTTAAGCCTAAACTATCTGATAAAATACCGGTTGCCAACATGTTTTTTGCCGTGAGGTTGAGGGGCCAATCAAGCTGCCTTGCCAGTTCGTAGATAACCTCGCAAGCCGCCACAGCTGTTTTGTTGCAGCTTACTTTGGCGTAGGAAATTTTGGTTTCTACATTGTGGTGGTCAATTACAACGACTGGCTTTGCGGCAACCCACGAACGTTGGCCGGTTTTTTCGAGGTTTTCAAACAAACTTTCGCTGCTTGTATCGACAATAATGGCGGCGTCGAATTGTGGCGGTAATTCTTTGCTGATCCGATCCCAGCCGTGTAAATACGTGAGGTAACTCGGAATATCAACCCCGCAGTACAGAAACGGTTCCTTGCCCATGTCGCCCAAAATTTGCTCAAGCGCGAGCGCGCTGCCAATACTATCGCCGTCGGGATTATCAGCCTGCATGATCACGATCCGCTGAGCGCTCTCGATGATCTGCTGTATTTGGTCTGCTTCAGGATAAGTTGCCATGGCTGTATTGTACGCTATTTTTACTTTCTCGTGGCCTGGGTGATAATTTTGTCGAGCCCGTTATAGTTTTGCCAGAAATTTTCGTCGTAAATAAACGAGAGCGGCTTCCATTCAAAGCCCGCGGAGTCGTCATTGCCGGCCTGGGGTGTTTCCCAGCGCCAGTTGCGCACGATGAAGGTCACGTCTATGGTTGAGATATCATCGCTATAGTGATTTTTGTAAACTTCGGCCAGCTCAAGATCATCGGGTGATAATTGGATACCGGTTTCCTCCAGCACTTCGCGGATTGCGGCATCTTGCGCTGATTCGTCGAAGTCAACAAACCCACCGACAAAGTCATACTTACCATAGCTCGGATCTGTTTTTCGACCTCGTTTGCTCACTAAAATCTGGCCGTCTTTTACAAACGCGACTGCAACACAACCTTTGGCGTTGTTCCAAAAATGCCATTTACAATGGTTGCATTCATGATCGGTAATCGTGAGTTGCTTCACTGTACCTTCGAGGCCACAATGAGGGCAAAATTTGAACATAATTATAGTGCTTGCCTTCCTTCGAGTGCGCGGCCCAAGGTTATTTGATCTGCGTACTCCAAATCGACGCCGATGGGCAAACCGCGCGCCAAACGTGTGACTTTTACCGGTCGATCTCCAATTTGCTGCTGAATATAGAGCGCGGTTGATTCACCCTCTACGCTGGCGTTGGTGGCAAGGATGATTTCTTCGATGTTGTCTTCATCGATGCGCGTAATGAGCTCGTCGATGTGTAGTTGCTCGGGTCCGATGCCGTCAATCGGTGATACGAGTCCTCCTAAAACGTGATAGGTGCCATGAAACTGGCCGGTTTTTTCGAGGGCAACGATGTCGAATGGCTCGGCTACTACGGCCACGGTGGTTTTGTCGCGCCTTGGGTCAGTGTACAGATCCGACAAGTCTTGCCCTGCCGGCACCAGGGCGAAAGTTTTTTTACACACCCCAATGCCACCATGCAAACTAGTGAGTGCATCGGCCAAACTATGTGATCGGCTAGGATCTGTGCGCACCAAATAATACGCATATCGTTCTGCGGTGCGTGGTCCGACGCCGGGCAAACGGCCGAGCGCCTCAATAACATCAGTCAAGGCAGGCGGCAGGATCTGCATGAGAAACTATAAACCGAGGTCGCCGAGCGCACCCATCATCGGCTGCATCTTTTCAGCGGCAATTTTTTGGCTTTCTTGGATCGCTTCTTTTACGGCGTCTTCAACCCAGCGTTCAAGCTGACCGATGTCGTCGAGGTCAACGTATTCCGGATCAATGTGGATTTTCTTGATTTTCTGCTCGCCGGTAATCTCAACGCGAACGGCACCATCACCCTTCTCGACTTCGATTACTTGTTTTTGCAATTCCTTTTGAATTTTCTTAACGCGCATCAGCATTTTAGCCTGGTCAAATCGGCTCATACGATCTCCTTTTATACCATTTTATTGTATCAGATTACGAGAGTTCGCGGCTAAAGATTGTCCGAGTTGTGGGCGATGTGGGCCAAGCCACAAAATAGCGCCTAAAATTGTACACACAACACAAGGCGATTACAAAACCCAGCAATACGATCCCGGTGCTACGCGCAAAAACGTTCCGCGGGAACACCTCCATCCATTGCCCGAGCAAATACGTGACTCCAGCGGCGATGATCATATAGATGAACGGTAGCAGCACATTGACAGTCATGGAGCCCAGGGTAATAAGCGCGATAGCAATGCCAAAGATGGCAATCAAAAAGTTAGCGCGCACCATTTTGAGGCGGCGGATGTACGAGTAACAACCGAAAATAAACATCACAATAGCAAACGAGTCGAGCGTTAATAAGGCGGGCGTACCGAGATCGGACGTGATAGTACTGTGTGTGTAAAACAGTGACAGCGGAATGTTGAGTAAATTATGGAACAAATCGCCGAGATGTGGAAATGGTTGTGGCAGCCCCAAAAACGTTTGTGCCAGCTTTGGCGTTTTGGCAATGCTCCATCCGAGCGGAAATAACAAAGCGAGCGCCGGTATGACTACCGGCAGTGAAATCCAAAGTGGTGTTTTCCAGATTTTGTCGGCGATAGTTCGCCACTGCCAGATTAGCCCGGCAATAATAAACCAGATCATTCCCGGAATATAAATAAGCAAACAGGCTGCAAACAGGCTGACCGGTATGGCGAACCGCAGCTTGTTTCGCTCTTTGAGCCATACGCCATATACCACTAGCGCAAACAGGCCAAAGAGTAAGATTTGCGGTGTGCCGAGACGTGCGGTGTGTAAAAATCGAGTCGAAGACGCAAACAAAATGCTCGCCATCCAGGCTACACGGTGGCCGTGCCAGTGTTGGATAAGCCAATAAAACAAGGCGAGTACGCCGAATGCCAGGGCCGCGGAAATGATGCGGCTTACAAGAATGCTATGGGGATGAAGCCAGGCACCGGCCCGCACCAGTAATTCGTACGGTAAATTAACGGGATTTTGCAGCAGCGCATGGAAACTGAGGGATTGGTTATAGGTGTTAATTTCGGTCGTACTGTAAGCCGGAACCAAACTATCAAGTCGCCAAAACAGTAAAAAGAGCGCAAACCCACCCAACAAAACAACGCCGCTGATCGGCCGCCAATGCGTGATTATATAGGTGCGCACAGATTTTATGCTCATGCTTCCGGTATTATAGCATTTCATTGCATAAAAAAACGACAGCTTGGTGTGGCTGTCGTTTTCGGTTGTTATGGTATTAGACTTGAGGTGGGGGCGAATCCATGGGGTAACTAAGGAGATGGCTCGATTGCGCCCGCTTTGATCTGATTTTCATAATCTAATAGCACAGCTAATGCTTCCTCGTTATTTCTCTTTCGGCGCTTCGTTTGTGTTGGAGGGATTGTCTTGTGCTGCCTGGTAAGAGGTCAGCATCGCGCCTGCTGCACTCCGGAGGGCTCCATCGGAATGCAGCGAAACGGTGATTTCGAGCGCTCGCTTTATGAGGTATTCGGTGCCAATTCTGCTGATGGTAAGGCTACACTCTGGAGCGCCAGATTGGAGTTGAGTGTACGCTATGAGCGCCGTATGTTGATCTTCGACGGCACTTGCTAGCAATGCAAGCTCGGCTTGTGTCTTTTCGGGGAATTGGCTGAGATCTACGACAAAGTCAAGCGCTTGCTCTGCTGTGGCGATCTCGTCGAGGTTTTCAAAAGTAACACCTGCTGTTTCGTGCGGCTTCATATGTATTGGCTCTGTTATATTATTCGTTGAATGGATCGCTATGCGTGGTGTCGAGCGAACGGATACGCTGCCGCTCGCGGTCGAAGTACAATTCTACGGTGCCGGTCGGACCATTACGGTGTTTACGAATGTGTATTTCCATAATATTTGGCCGATCGGTGTCAGGATTGTAATAATCTTCGCGGTATACGAAAGCCACAACATCGGCATCTTGCTCGATCGATCCGGATTCGCGGAGGTCGGACAGCACCGGAATGGCCGGTGAACGGCTGTCTACGGAACGACTCAACTGACTGAGGGCAATCAGCGGGACGTTAAGTTCACGAGCCACCGCTTTTAAGCCACGCGAAATCTCTGAGACCTCTTGCACACGGTTGTCGCTACTACTAAATCGGCTACCGCCACTCATGAGCTGCAAGTAGTCAACCACAATTAAGCCAAGTGGATGTTTGTGGGCTTCGCGGCGAGCTTTGGTGCGCATATCACTTACCGTAATGCCGGGCGTATCGTCAATAAAAATCGAGGCCTCGCTAAGGTTACCCATGGCTTGCCCGATTTTTTCAAAGTCGCTGTCGGTGAGGTTTCCAGTGCGAAGTGCCCAAGCATCGACACCGGACTCCATCGACAGCAAACGGTCAACGAGCTGCTCTTTGCTCATCTCGAGGCTGAAAATCAGCACCGATTCTTTGGCTTCGGTGGCAATTTTGTGCGCCAAGTTCATCACGAACGCCGTTTTCCCCATCGATGGACGCGCCGCCAAAATGAACAAGTCGGAACGCTGCAACCCGGCGAGCGTGTTATCGAGATCGCGGTAGCCGGTGGGCACGCCGCGGATTTTCTTTTTGTCTTTGTGCAGGTCGTCGAGACGTTCAAAACTTTCTGCCAAAATTGATTCGATGCTGACGATCGACTGTTTGACGTGCTGCTGGCTTACTTGAAACAGACTGGTTTCGGCTTCTTCGATTAGTTCGCGCAGCGCTTTTGATTCGTCAAATCCAAGACCCACAATCTCTTGGCTGGCGGTAATCAAGCGGCGGCGCACGGCTTTTTGCGCCACAATGTCGGCGTATTGTTCGGCGTGGGCGGCAGTCGGCACGAAGTTGGTAAGCTCGGTTAAGTACGACGGGCCGCCGATCGCGTCTAAAAAGCCATTGCCTTTTAGTTGATCGGCTAAAGTCAGAACGTCGATCGGGCTGCGTTTTTCGTACAGTGCGGTGATCGCTTCATAAATGCGTTGGTGTCGCGCGTCAAAAAAATCTTCGGCACTTACCACATCGGCAACTTTTACCAAGGCATCGGGGTCGATCAAAATCGCACCAAGCAATGAGGCCTCGGCTTCGAGACTCTGCGGCGGCTGGTGGTTGTTCATTCTTGGATCCATATATTTGGTGGCTACCCTCCACCCTTGATACTTATGATTCTAACAGCTCTGCGTCGCCAAAGATATTGCTTATCGCTATGATGGCGTTATTTGCGGCTGGTGTCGGTGTCGAAGCCGCGGTCTCGCTCTGGTAATTTGCCGGCTGCGGTGTGAAAGCGGCAGGCTGCGTAAGTGCCGGGTCGCGCGCTACGCTGGCTTCGGCCGGTCTTTGGGTGCTATTTTCCGGTTTGGTATCTTTTTCGAGTACTACACAATTTATGTGGGCTGTTTGGCCAGTGATCGCCTTTACGGCATCGGTGATGATCTGGCGATTTTTGGCGTCGTGCACGCGCTTTTGGTGGAATGCTCGTTCGAATCCAAGCGTGATGCCGCCAGGCACAAACTGTACTTGGGCGGATTTGAGGATGGTGTAGAGTGTGTTGTATTGCTGTTTAATCTGCGCCAAAACTTGTGGCCAGATTGTTTCGTCGAGTACGGCGGCGGATCCCGAGTTTTCTGTCGCGGATTCCTGCTCGGTTGTCACTTCAGATTCAGGCTTTGTGACTGCTGTGGGCTCGGCTGCTCTGGGCATGGGCGTTGCAATTTCAGGTTCTTGCGTTTGTACCGCAGCGGGCTTGGTTTTTACTGGGGCGACTTTTGGCGTTGGATGCGGGTTTGGCGTAGCGGTAGCGGGCCGTGACGGTGTCTGTGGCGCAATAGGTGCTGTTTGCGCTCCAGCCAAAACTGCGTCGAGTAAAATAATTTCTAGATACGTTTGCGGTTCCGGCGAGACAGGCACCTCAATAAGTTTTGCCGTAATATCGAGCATATCTTTTACCGGTAGCACAGCATCTTTGCGTAGCAACTGAGCGCGGAGTGCCCTGCCGAGCTGCTTGGCTAAACGCGTTGGCTCATAGCCCTGCTCTCTCGTTTGTCGGAGTTGTTGGGTGATCGCCGGCGCATCGTGGGCACTGAGTGCTGTTAATAGCGCCTCGACCACAGTCGTCGGTGCAATGCCGAGTGAGGCCTGCACGTCTGCGAGTGTTACTGCCTTGCCGCTGTTTCGAACTTGATCGAGCAAACTAATGCTGTCGCGGAACGAGCCCTCGCCATGCTCGGCAATAAGTTGGAGGGCTTCGGGCTCAATCTTGATCTGTTCTTGCTGTGCGATGGCGCTCAAATGCGCGGTGACTTTGTCGAGGGAAACCGGTTTGAACGCATAGCGCTGCGTGCGGCTGATGATGGTTTCGGGTAGTTTGTGCACTTCGGTTGTGGCTAGAATGAACACAACGTGGGCGGGCGGTTCCTCCAGAGTTTTGAGGAGCGCATTAAACGCTTCGCGCGTAAGCATGTGCACTTCGTCGATGATATATACTTTGTATTTTGCCGAGGTTGGTGCGATATGCACTTTGTCGCGGAGATCACGAATTTCATCGATACGGCGGTTGCTGGCGGCATCAATTTCGATGATGTCGAGGTGCATGCGCTCGTCGTCGTACGGCAACTGGTTGATTTCGTGCGCCAAAATACGCGCAATGCTAGTTTTGCCTACGCCGCGTGGCCCGGTGAACAGGTAGGCATGACTGATCGTGCCCGCTTGGAGCGCGTGCGCCAAAGCCCCCGTGACATGTTCTTGCCCGACAACGCCAGATAGTTTTAACGGACGATGCGTCCGGTATAGTGCTTGCCCCATTTCTATATAGTATAGTCGTAATTTCCCGTGTCGTCACGACGGATTTTGTTGTGCAATTGGCTATGCCGCCGGGCCGCTCGTGGTCGTGAGATTACTTTTATGGTAAAATATGCTTCTTATGGCACAGGGAGCACAAGATTATGAAACTTTGGCTAAATCGCTTAACAAGCGGTTGTTTAACCCAAACGCCAATACCGACCTTCATATAACACAAGCAGTGCGTGAGGCCCGACGCATCGGCGCATTTACCCTTGCCGATGTTGTGGTGCTCGGCACCCATTATTTTTACCGCAATACGCACCTGAACCGATTTAATGAGCGGCGTGCCGAGCTGTTATTTAACGGCGTGCAGGAGCTTGCCGGTTTTTCAGTGCCTGAAGAAACGGCGGCACCCAGACTCTGGCCACGATTCTATGAACACCTTGAACATGCTTCTCCAGCTATTCTCTTACCGGCGCAAGGCGAGGGTTTCGCCTACGATTCTTTCGCAGACTTTAGAACGGTCAGACAACCAGTGACTATTGGAGACATGTTGGATCCGCGATTTGTGGAAAGCTATGGTACTGAGCTTCGACAAAGGACGTTTAGTGCCTCAACCAACCATGCCTTGCCTTTAGAAAAATATCGTGCGCGTCTTGCTGAAGCTGATGCGGCGGTGACGGGCATGCAGTATTTTATCGATCAGCGGGTAGTCCCGGCAATTGAGCATTTTACGGACACAACCGGCCGGTCGCTTGCATAAGTGATTTTGTTCTTACTGTTGTGCTATACTCGAGCCTTAATACATAATTTCTGAGGAGTTTTTTGTAATGTCGCGTCCACATGCCCTCCGGTTAACACCCGAGGTATCTCGTACCGCTCTCGATCGAAAATTATTGCCGATTAAGATGACGAGGAGCAATAGAGAAAACGCTGCACTCAATATGGTACGTCAAGCCGGCGGGCTTACGTGTGGTGATGTGTTTGCACTTGGTATGATGCGCATTCGCGAAGGAATAGCTCCGGGCCGGAGATTCGGTCCTATGAGTGAAGCAGCACTGCGACTCGCAATATCATCGGTTATCAAGGAGGAGATTCCCGAAGCGCAAGCCACGCTAACTGAATTACCCAATTTCTATGACAAGCTTGAAGACGCCTCTGTTGGCGTCCTGTTGCCTGCTGCTGGACCAGCTTACTCCTATGATCATTACCATGAGCTTGATTTTCGTGATGGTCCCCTCACGGTGGGCGATTTTGCGGACGAGGGATTTGAAGCACGTCTTGTATCGTGTGGTCAAATGACCATCATGAGCGAAGGGCCGATCGGTCTCGGAAAGCCAGACCACGTATTACAAACGTCGCAACATATCGATGGTTTGCTTGAGTTCCGTACCGAAGCAGTACTGCCTGCGACACAACAGTTTAATGCGCTGGTGTCGTCTCGGGTTCCAGATGCTTCGTAGATAGCATGAGTAAAATTTTATGCGTTTGCGGATTTGAACTTTTGATAACAGCTCGGACAAAGTGATTCGTATTCGATATTATGTTCGCCGTCGATTGCTACTTGGTCGCCGGTAAAAATAAACATCCCGTCTAACCTGCGTCCGTTAAGCATAGCTTTTTTACCGCATCGGCAGATGGTTTTGAGCTCTTGAATTTCGTGTGCAAGCTCCAATAAACGACTGCTACCGGGGAAGCCTTTGGTCTGGAAATCGGTGCGAATGCCATACGCGAGTACGGGGATGTTTTGTTCGACGGCATACCAAAAAAGCGCCTCGATTTGTTTTGGCTGTAAAAATTGGGCTTCATCTATAATCACGCAATGAAACGGTTTTTTGACGGAGACTGTTTTGAGGACGGCCTGTGCATCATCGTGCTCACCCAGCAAGATATCTACCGGCCGATCGACGCCCAGTCTTGAGACGATTTTCTCTTTTCCTTTAGAATCAGCCGATGGCTTGAGGACGACCACTGCCATTCCCCGCTCTTCATAATTATGTGCGGCTTGCATGAGTGCCGTGGTTTTGCCGCTATTCATCGCTCCATAACGAAAATATAATTTCGCCACGTGTTTACTCCTCAAATCTCAGACTATAATTAGAGCGCAGCTTCAAGCGCGGCCCACTCGGCGGTAGAGTCGTCTTCGGGGACGTTGACGCTGACTTGGTCGCCCGGCTTGGCCTTGAAGTAAGTTACGCTTGCCAGTAACACACGGTACTGCTTGTCGCCAACGTATACAAAATAATGGCCGTTTTCGAGTTGCAGCGTGCCCACGACTTGTTTGCGGGGGATCGGGCCGATTTGCTTGTATAAAAAGGTGCCATCATCAGTGATAGTGAGCTTTAAGATGTCGCCCTGAACAAGTTTCGATTTGCTGGCGTAATTGGCAGGTACCGGATACATTTTGCCGTCAGAACCAACCATATTTTGGCCGTCAAAAACACCCTCGATAACTTTACCGAGTGATTCGTCTTTGCCGGCTACAGTGATCGTGTCGTCGTCGCCAACCAAACTCATGAGCAATTCCTTGGCGGCTGCAAGGTTTGTTTCAGCCTCCTGGATCAGTGCCCGTAACCGCTTGATCTGTTTGTCAGGTACGTCTGCCATTTTGTCTCTCTTATTCTAAGGAAGTGTTTGTTTCTTTACACTTACACCTAAAACTATCATGTTTTGTAGGGCAAGTCAAAAGATGTCGCAACGGCTGTGGATAAGTTAAGATTTTTGCTGCTTTTTAATCTTTTTGGAGCCATATATCCACAGGCCACCAACCCCCGCCCCGTACCCGGCGGCAACCAGAATTTGGCCTTTTAAGATAGTAGGTAGCATGCTTTGAAGCGATGGATCAAACTGATCGTAAGTTGGCTGATAATATGCACCCTGGTGAACAATAATCGAAATGTAATCCGGCTGTTGATGGAGGAAACCATCGTCTTTGTAATCATTATAAATCTTTACGCCCGTACTCATCACACCGATAAACATGACGAAAGCAGCGACGTACCAAGGTAATAATTTTGTTTTGAGTGCCATTTTCCGCTTTAGCAGCCACAGGATAAGCGGTAAAAGGATGACGGCGATCGTTTCAGCGAACCACAGCTCGTACCAGAGTCCATTGAGTGCGGCTTCGAAGTTCAAAGCATCGTCATATAGTGGTCTATTTGCTGCATAATACACATGGAATTGGATAAGTAACTGATCGATGCCGATAATCACGGCCATCAGCAAAATGAGCAAGACGAACGGTTTGCTGAGTAGTTTGCGGAGTTTGGCTTTCATATTTTCTCAGTATAGCAAAACCGCCCGGACTAATCCGAGCGGTTTTATATGTGTCAAACTTGGAACTAGGCCAATTCGACAGTAGCACCTGCGTCTTCGAGGGCTTTCTTTGCAGTTTCAGCGTCTTCCTTCTTAGCCTTTTCAAGGATAGTTTTAGGAGCGCCGTCAACGAGAGCTTTTGCTTCGCCCAAGCCGAGTTGCGTCAAGTCTTTAACAGCCTTGATCACAGCAACTTTTTGAGCGCCTGCGTCTTTCAATACAACGTCAAATTCGCTCTTTTCGTCTGCAGCAGCAGCGCCGTCACCAGCAGCTGGAGCAGCAACAGCAGCGACTGCAGCAGCTGGCTCAATGCCGTATTCATCTTTCAAGATGGTTTTAAGTTCGTTTACTTCGAGGACAGTCAGCTTTGTAAGCTCTTCTGCCAGTTTTTTCAAATCAGCCATTAGTTTCTCCTTATGATATGTTAGCTGCGATAGCTATGGTTAGCTGGCCTTCGCTGCAACACCGTCAAGCAAGCCATGCAGGTCGCCCGAAAGCGCGCTGAGGCTGTCGCCCAGAGGTGCAGAAAGGGTTGCCAAGACTTGTGCGATAAGCTGTTCCTTGCCTGGCAGGGTTGCGAGTGCTTTTACTTCGTCGGCGGACAAAAATTTACCGTCGGCGCTGATGGCACCTACAAATGCGAGGGTTGGATTAGTCTTGGCGAAAGTAGCGATGCTTTGCGCTGGTGCGACTTCATCTTCGCTGTTGAAAGCGTAGAGAAGCATGCCTTGGAACTCTGATGCGTCAACGTCTTTAAGGGTTTTGCTGCTCTTGAGCGCCTGTTTGAAGAGGCGGTTTTTAACAACGTGAACCTTGGTGCCGTTTTCGCGAGCTTGGCGGCGCAGCGTTTGCAAAGCCTTAACCGTAGTGCCTTCATATTTGACGACAACGGTCATTTTGGAAGCGTCGAGGAGTTTAGCAACTTCTGCGACTACCTCGTCCTTCTTGTCTTTACTTAATGCCATGTATTAATTCCTTTGTTTATGTGAAATCTTCGACCTAGATTTTCAATGTTCGATGCCAAACAAAAACGCCTTTGTTTCCAAAGACGCGACACGTACTTATCCTGATCGGACGTTGTTTGTGTAACCTCGGTGACATTATCAAGGCCGTTAGGCTCGTCACTGTCTTTGGCAATCTCTTGTATTCTACCAGATCTGTTAGTGTCTCGTCAATTATTTAGAGGAGAATTATGGCTACCTACTTTACCCCAAACAGTGCATTACACGCGGGGAAATCATCCTTCGGCAGGATAGCCGAGGGATTTCTCCGGTTGCATTACGCTGGACCCTGTTTGGTGCAAAGTAGTAGCCTTAATTTCATCATTGTCGGGCGGTTTTTTCGAGGTAAGACTTTATGACGTCTTTCATTTGGTAGAAAGCTCGTTTGTCGAGCCATTCTTCGGGTCCGTGGTGGTCCCCGCCCGTTGGATAAAACGAGATACACGGAATATGTTTGGCGGCAAAATACCGGCCGTCATTGCTGCCGAGGGTCCGCGAGCCGACAACTTTTGCACCGGTAGCTTCCTCGATGCAGGCTGCGAACGGCTTGATGTAGGGGTTGTCGAGTGAAAATTCCCCTGCCGCGCCGTTGAGCAAAAAGGTGAGCTCGGCTTGATTACGGTCGCAAATTTCTTGCAGTGCTTTGATGATGCGTGTTTTTTCGTGCTCATTTACTAATCGCATGTCAACAAATGCTTCTGCATGGTCGGCAACTTGGTTTATAGCATTGCCGCCATTAATTTGGCCAAGGTTGATAGTATTGCTGTCGGGTTTTTGCTCGGGAAAAAGTTTTTGCACCTCGTGAATGATATTGAGCAAGCGCACGTTGGCGTTATCGCCGAGCCATGGCCGCGAACCATGTGCCGGCTTGCCTTCTACGGCGATTTTTACGTACATAAAGCCTTTGGAGTACACCTGGATTTGCCAATCGTCGCCACCGTCGGGCAAAATCGCCACCTTGGGTGCATAGCCTTCGTCGAGTAATGGCCCGATGCCGTCTTTGCCACCGATTTCTTCATCGCTGGTAATCATCAGGCCAAAATCGTATTCGTCTAAGTGGTCTTGTAGTTCGTCGATGATTTGCAAGTACGCTGCTACCGCGCACTTCATGTCTAAAACGCCACGGCCGTACAGCTTGCCCGCATCTTCGCGGAGCGCAAATGCGGTATCTGGTGCGGGTACGACATCGATGTGTGCGCTCAACATGACCGTTGGCTTTTTGTTGCCCGGGGTTGTGGTGGCAATCAGCGATTCAAATCCGTTTGAATCAAACCGCTCGACATGCATGCCACGAGCAACGACAAAACCGGCGATGTAATCCAGTGCTTGGTGCACGGCGGTTTCGTCGCCGGTGATTGTCGGAAACGCGACCAATTTTCGTAATATTTCTTCCATTTGACCTAACTAGTTGTAACCTGGAGTGCCACCAAAACGCAAGCGGTTTACAAAAAGTCTCGCGCATCAGGAGGTGTCAGCGGGAATGCCCCTAGAGATTGTATTAGCGAGACATGGCCAACGCTCTCGGGTGCGCTAAAGTCTACTGCTTCTGGGTGTGGGCCGCCGGTTTCGGCGACGCCGTCAGGGCCAAAACCACTTTTGCCCGGATCGACACCTGAAATGGCGATTTGACCGGTATTTTCTGCTGAAACGCGTTGGTATGGTGCCACCTTAGGGAAATTAACGCGACTGCGTGGTATAAAATCGCCGTCAACTGTCAAAACGTCTCGAGCGCCCGTTTGCCAGTCGAGCACATCACTTGGGTCGATTAATCCTCGACTTCTTGTTCTTGTTTCTGACATATCATTCTCCTGTAATTAAAATGGCTTCAATCGGTTGAAGCCATTTTGTGGAGGGGCTGTGCTTGGGGCGCCTTGGTTTAGCGGCGGACCCTGGCTTCAACGGTAGCGAAGCACAGCCCTCGGTTGCCGAGGACGAGAATCATTGCGTGCTTCACTGCGTTTAGTAACATATTTTTATTAAACGCTTTTTAGAACGACCCGTCAAGCACTCACATATTTGCGGCGAGCGTGCAATAGTATGTCAAACGCGCGCAGTTTGCGGTAGTTCATCCGCAGTGTTTGAGCACGTGACATACTGTTGCACGCTCGTACGACTTCCTATTACAAGTTTTTGACGATGTCGTCTTTGGTGTCTTCGAGCTGTTTCAGTTTGAACTGCGTGTAGCGTTCAGCGGCGAGGCGCGTGAGTTCGGCGTCTTCACCTTTGTTGACGAACTTCATAGCTTCACCGAGTAGTGGGTGCACTTCACAAAGTTTTTCGTGCATTTCGAGCACCAATTTGCGGTAGCCAGGGTGACCTTGCGGGCTGGTGCGCAGCTCGTGGAAGTGGAAAGCTTCGCGGGCGTTATACGTGATTTTCCAGCGCATGCGGTGACCGAGGAGCGTCGCATACTGCGCTTCTAACGGATAGCCGGCTTCTTGCAAAATGCTGTACAGCTTGAGACTAAGGTCAAAACAAGCTTCAAATTGGTCGGACAAATTCGCTTCTTCGACGAGTTCAGGCACTTCATAACCGTAGCGCGGCGTCAAAAGTTGCCACTCAAGGTCATCAACCATGCGGTGTCGCTGCAAATCGCGGAAAATGCCGTAATCACAAAGCAAGTCCCAGCTGTAGTGTGCTTTTTCGAGGGCGCGGCCCGGGCGATGGCGACGGTTCAACCGCTCACCCATGTAAGTTGTGAATACCTCTAGTTTTTTGTCGTACGGCCAGTTGGTGACTTCGGCCTGGAGCTCTTTGACGGAAAGATTGCTGTGTTCGTAAAGCATGTCGGCGACGAGGTCGAGCTCGTTGCGCGGCCAGACATCGGTAAGTTCAACGACATCTTTTGGCGTTGTGTGCTGCTCTGGCAAGAATTGTTTGGCGAGCTTTTGCACGGCGTGGTTGGTGCCGGCCATGTAAGCCACCATAGCGCCACCGCGGTCGGGTTTGTCGGCGCGTTCAAGGAGTGCGGGCATAATTTTTCGTGCTTCAACAAGCAACTTCTCGCCTGTTTCTCGTGCCTCGGGCATGTCATCGGCCAGAAGGTGCATGATCAGACTTTCGAGCGCCTGTCCTGAAGCAAAAATGCCTACGGTAGAAGTAGTAGCTACCGGCAGAACTGGACGTATAGCATCGCAGGCTTGCGCGCGGGTAGCACCCTTCCAGGCGATGTCGCGTTCGGCTTTTGGCGTGGTGGATTTGTCTTGCACGTAGTCTGTTAATTTGTGCACCATTTCGGAATACAGGTCGAAAATTTTGTCCATGATTTCGTTATATTGCACACGGACTTTCTCGGGCAGATGATCTGGAGTGTGGTAGCGGTACTTGCCGGCTTTGTCCTTTTGGTCGAAGTAAATGTAGCGCGTCGACTGTTCAAGATATGCGGCCAAACGGCCCCATTCCAGCTTTTTGGTGAGTAAGTTCGAGGCGTTTTCCACAACCACATGTTGCCCTGCCAGTTGTTGTACCGAATCATCGCCGTACGCGGTAATCACGCGCTGCAACAGCTTGGAATCCTTGCCGAGTTTGCCGGCGAATTCATCCAAAATAGTCACACGCATGTCGTCACCGCGGCGGCTGAGACGTGCCATGGCAGCGGCGATGGTGATCGGGCTGAGCTTGTCGGTAAAGGCGTAGACATTGCCTTCGGTGGTGCTCACTGCTTCTTCGAGGAAATTTTTGCCTTCAGCGGTAATTTCGTAGTGACCATCGTGACTTTTTGTGACGTAGGGCGTATCTTGCAGGGCCGAAACTATGGTGGTGGCGCTCGCTTTGGCATTCTTTGATTTCTTGGATGGTTTTGGAAGCATTGGCTCTACCTTTTGCCAGATTAGTTCGTGAATGGTTTCGATGTCGAGCAGTTCGTTGTCGCGCGTGCAATCCAGTCGTTGAAAATCTTTGGGGAATAATTGACAGAGGTCGTCGTAGACTTCGACGGCGCGGCGCAAGTGGTTGATGTCGGCTTCGTGGATGTCACGCTTTTTATCTGTGTAGGCACGCTCACCTTTTTGGTCGACCAGCTTTTGGGCGGTTTCGGCTGGCACACGCAGTACAAAACTGGTGTCAGGGCGCGGCACGTGCAGCATTTCGAACTCTAAATTGTCGAGCCAGATGAAGTATCCGCGGCGCTCTTCGGCGTTGTCGAACTTGGTACCCTGGTGTGCCATGTTGGAACCGGTAAAGCGGTTGGCGAGCACTACTTTGCCCTCGAGTAATGCCTGGCGAATGTGGTCGGCTGCCTGGAAGCGGTCAAGCGCATAAAAGAGCGATGAGGTGTACGGCCCGACTTCTTCGGCGGTGCCGTAATTGCCATTTAAGTATTCACGCACAAAATAGCTAGAGGGTTCTTCGTACTGCGGAAAATCAAAAGTCGCGACTTCGTACCCCTGTTTTTGCAGACGCTTGGCGAGCAAATCGAATTGTGTGCCCTTGCCCGAACCGTCGGTGCCTTCGATCACTAAAAAGAATCCGGTGCGTGTTTCTGATTGTTTCATAATGCTTTTAAACCTTTGATGGGCTCCGGCAACGTGCGCGTGTCTTTGTAGGCACGCGGCAACATCTGGTCTGGCGTCCAGTTACTAATTAATTCATCCACACTCGTGCCGGTTTGGTATTTGCCGCTAAAGCCGCCGTCGCGGCCCTTGCCATAGTTGCCCTCAACTTTGCCGGTTTCATGGAACACGGCTTGGGCAATGCGTTCACCTACTGGCAGTAATACCGTTTCGTGCTGGTTGAGGTTGTAAACCTCAAGCGTGAGGCGGTTGATGTAGCCGGGGTCAACCCAGCCGGCGTCAAAACAGACGGCGATGCCGTTGCGGCCCCAGCTGGAACGGGACTTGAGTTCATAAGCGCCAGGTGGCAAAATGCCAAAGAATTCGTGGGTGTGTGCCAAAATGCGTTCACCTGGGCGCAAGGCGATCACCGGATGGTCGAGCGGAATACCCTCGACCGGCTCATGGCCATTCTCTTTACACCACTCCCCGTGAGGTACGGCCTGTTGTGGCGCGCCAAAATAGCGTTTTACATCTGCTTCGTCAAAGGGGTTATAGAGGGTGTGATAACCGCTGCGTTCGGTGCGGTAATAATAATGGCCGAGCGTCACATCTAAACTAGCGTGACTGACATGCTTGTCGTTAAAAGGCACGCAAACGATGAGTCCGTCTTTAATGGCCTGCCGAATCTGTGTATTGCTATAAACTGCCACGTTGTTACTCCTCCAAGTTGTCCTCATTGTACGGTGTAACAAACTTATCCTGCAAGCAAATAGCGAAAATTACAACTTAACAAGTTTGGTGAGCGCCTCGCACATCAATGTCCAACGCGCGCTAGTCTTGCGGTATTCTATCCGCAGTGTTTGAGCACGGGACATGATGTGCGGGGCGCTCACTGCAATACTTTCTGGAATTACACTGGACTTTTCGTGGCATATAGAAGTATGATTTTCGAGCTTCGGAAATGAAGTATAATACTATGAGATTCCTTATGAAAACATTTAGCCCGCTCAGTCGAAGGACCGACAGTATCGTCAGTTTCTTAGGGTATGCAGTTATCTTTAACGGTTTGGTTTTTATTTTCTTAAACCTCGCGACCGTCATCCCCTTTCATGGGCATGAATTACTACCGGTGATTAAATCGGGACCATCGGTGGTTTCCGGCCTGACATTCCTATATATGGGCATGTTGCTCCGTCGCCGCAAGCGCACCGCATGGCTGGTGACTATGATTTTATACGGACTCTGGGCTGTTGTATACGTAGCGGTAAGCATTGTATTTTGGAGTCACCACCATCACCGACATATAGATGCGCCGTTTCTTATGGTGGTCAACATCTTAATACCGCTCCTCGTAGTTACGGGGCTGGCGGTATATCACAAAGCTTTTACGGTGCGGAGCGATATCCGGAACTTTACGATTGCTTTACGATTTAGCGCGTTGGTGCTCGCCGTTGCATTTGTATATGGCGTGGTGGGATTCTTAATAATGGATCAACGCGATTTTCATCACGAAATTGCGTTAACAGAGGCGATTCATCGTACGATTGACCAGATTGGATTGACGACCGATCACGAGCTTGTGGCGCATACGCGTCGTGCATGGTTCTTCCAGCGCTCACTCTCAATTATGAGTATTGGTACCATTGTGTATGCCTTTGTTTCGTTATTCCAGCCACTTCGCGCTCGTTTTGGAGACCAGGGGTCTGGGCGCATGCATACCGAGTCACTACTGACGCAATATCCCGCCCGAAGTGAAGATTTTTTTAAGCTCTGGCCGCACGATAAGATATACTTTTTTGATCAAACGGGTCAGGCGGGTTTAGCATATTCTGTGCACCGCGGCGCTGCTTTGGTGGTAGGCGATCCGTTCGGCAATTCTAAAAAGTTCGATGCTCTACTCCGAGAATTTGATGAATTATGCCGGACAAACGACTGGCAAATTGCTTTTGTGCACACCGAGCCAGACCAAAACGACTGGTATAAACAACACGGCTTTTCATTACAAAAGATTGGCGAAGAAGCGGTGGTCGACATCCCGCATTTCAACGAAAAAGTGCGTAATAGCAAATACTTTCGGCATATTCGTAATAAATTCGAAAAGCAGGGCTACAGCGTAGAATTGCTCTCTGCGCCATTTGATATGGTAACTATAGCCCGGCTGCGTCGGATTTCTCGAGAATGGCTCGGGCAGCCTGGTCGCGAAGAACGTCGGTTTATGATGGGCTATTTCAGCGCCAAGTATTTACAGCAATGTCCAGCAGTGGCGGTGCTGCGCGACAAAGATGGGATCATCCAGGCATTTCTCAACCAGATTCCCTCTTATGACAAAGATGAAGCGAATTACGACATGCTCCGTAACACCAAAAATAGCTTGGGTAATAGTAACGACTATTTGTTATTGAAGTTTATTGAGTACGCTGCCGAAAACGGCTTCAGGCGTGTCAACCTCGGGCTGTGTCCCTTGAGCGGCCTGGGTGGTCATGAGGAATCACATGCTCTCCTCGATAACGCCCTTGGCTTTGTGTATAACAATGGCGACCGCTTTTATTCGTTTAGCGGACTTCGTCGTTTTAAGGCGAAGTATGAGCCGGTGTGGAGTTCACGTTATATTGCTTATCGCGAGGGTGTTCCAGGTTTCACACGCGCAATCCGATCGCTTACGCGCGCGATGAAAGTGTAAGTCGCCGCGCCTCGTGTCAGTCCATATATCTGTTTGTAATCTTGCCTGCAGCTCGGACCACGTCAAACCCCGCCGCAAACAGTTGCAATAAAAATAACCCCGCCGGAATATTGGCGGGGTTATTAAATGAGCGATAGTACTACTAGAACTCGCTCAAAGCAACGCTAATACCAGGTCCCATGGTGGTGGTAAGATTGATGGCTTTTACATAGGTGCTTTTTACTGAGGCTGGCTTGTTGGCGCGAAGGCTGGCAAGCACGGCTTTTACGTTGTCGAGCAACTGTGCTTCGGTGAAGCTTACCTTACCGACAGCGATGTGCACGATACCGGTTGAGTCGACGCGATATTCAACGCGACCGGCTTTTGCTTCTTTGACTGCCTTGGCAACATCTGTAGTAACGGTGCCGCTCTTGGGGTTTGGCATGAGGCCGCGCGGACCAAGTACACGGGCATATTTACCGAGTTTTGGCATTTGTGCAGGAGTAGCGATCAGGATGTCGAAGTTAATCGTACCTTTTTCGAGGTCCTTCAAGATTGCTTCAACGCCTGAAAGATCTGCGCCGGCAACTTTTTCGTCGTCGAGCACGGCGACGCGAACGTTTTTACCGCTACCTGCTGGCAGGACCAGGTTGTCGCGGAGGTTTTGATCGGCATGACGTGGATCAACATTGAGGTTGATGTGCAACTCTACGCTGGCGTCAAATTTGGCAGTGTGCGTCTTTTTGGCAAGCGTAATTGCTTCAGCCAAGGTGTAAGTTTTGCCTTTTTCGACAAGTTTAGCAGCTTCGCGGAATTTCTTACCGCGGCGCTCCAAACGTGAACGAGTCGGCTTAACGGGTTGTTTTGGCTTGCTTTCAGCTTCGCCATCAACACCCTCGGCTTTGCGTTCTTCTTTGGCTTGTTTTTCCTCGGCTTCTTTCAAAGCTTTGGCGCTGCGCTTACCGGCTTTGGCAGTAGACTTTTCTTCTGCTTTTTCTTCCTTGGTTTCGCTGGTTTCAGCTTCTACTTCGGGAGTGTCGTTCGCTGGAGCTGCTTCTACTAATAATTCGGCTTCGTTGGTGATTTCTTCGGCTTCTTTTGCCACGATTGATCCTTTCGTGGTGCAAATGGCATGTCAAATGCCTCCCACAAATTTAGTGATTATTGTTCGACTTCAACGCCCATGCTGCGCGCGGTGCCCGCAACCATCTTTTTGACGGCTTCGATGTCATCGGCGTTCATGTCTTTGGCTTTTTCTTCGGCGATTGCCGTCAGGTCGGCCTGGCTCAGTTTTTTACTGACTTTTTCGGTGTTTGGGCGGCCAGAACCTTTTTGAATCCCGAGTTTTGCACGGATCATTTCGTCGGTTGCTTGGCTTACCACGGTGAAACTCATCGTGCGATCTTCATAAATCGTGATGTGAGCGGTGGTGATGCCCTTCATTTCACGGGTCGCGTCGTTGAACGGGTTGATGAAGTCCATCATGTTCACACCATGCTGACCGAGGGTGCTACCAACCGGAGGCGCAGCGCTGGCTTTGCCGGCGGGAATGCGCATCTTTAAATTAGCTTTGATTTTCTTTTCTGCCATTAGTTTCTCCTATAACGATACAATTAGAAGCGGTGTATCGTCTGACTCCTATAAATTAGAAGTGCGTAACTGTTGTATTTTACCGTAAAAAGCTTGAAATGTCTACTGTCCGGGATCTTGCGTTACGGGCGGTTGCTCGACTGCAAGTGGCGGATGTTCTGGTTGCGCAGGCGATTCACTCTGGAAAATGTTTGGTAATCCATTACTCTGAGCCAAATCGGCATATGCAAGCTGTTGCTTGTGCAATTCTTGGGCTCGAGCGGCAAGGACTCTGCCTGCCCGTTCTATCTGTTCGGAGTCTGGGTTTACCGCAAGACTCGCCATGACGTCGCCTAAGAGTGTTGCGTTCAGGTCGACATCTTCGGTGTATTTGAGTACAGTTTCTCGGTCTGGGAGGGTGAGCTCGGGTGCAGACTCTGCATCAGATTTTTGTTCTCGTGCAGCTGTTCGTGAGAGCGGTTCGGGCTGGCCGTTATGCATAATGAAAGCTCCATCGGGACAACCCGGTGCCGTGGTACGGCCAAGAGTTTTGCTGACTTTTACGGTTTCGGCACCCACACCATGGGTAATATCGAGGTTATTGCCGATAATGGTACAGCCTACAGCAGAGCAAACTTGTGCAAACGGATACCACTTGGCATTCTCGAGCGAGCCCCTACCTCGAGCATTCGCCAAAAAACAATGCTCAGGCGGTTGCTGCTGTGCTCCACCGGAAGTCTGTTCACCTGTCATGTTCACCTCAGTAATTTAATGCTTAAACGCGCTTAACCTGCAAGCTGTCGAGTTCGACAGGTGTGTCACGGCCAAACATGTTGACCAACACTTTGAGCTTGCCTTTTTGCTGGTCGATTTCGTTGATCGTGCCGTCGAAGCCCTTGAACGGACCGTCGGTGATGTTAACCACTTCGCCAACTTGGTAGTCGATCTTGTGTTTTGGCTGCTCGAGGCCCATGCGCTTCTGAATCTTCTCGATTTCTTCTTCGCTGACCGGAGTCGGCTCGGTGCCGCTGCCCACAAAGCCGGTAACTGACGGCGTGTTGCGCACGATGTACCAAGCGTCTTCACTCATTTTCATTTGAACCAATACGTAGCCCTGGAAAATGCGCTTTTCAACGACGCGGCGCTTACCATTTTTGATCTCGATCATTTTCTCTTTTGGTACCAAGACTTGGAAGATTTTGTCTTTCATGTCGAGTGAATCAGCGCGTTGGCGGATTGATTCGGCGACCTTTTCTTCGTAGCCGCTGTAAGTGTGGATTGCGTACCACTGTTTGGATGTGTCGTAACGTTTACTCATTATTTTACTAATACCTGCTTAAATAGTTTATCGAGTCCGAAGTCCACTGCGGCGATCATCAAACCGAAAATAACGGCAAAGATCATAACCGCGGTGGTGAGTTGGCGTGACAGTTTAAAACTGGGCCATGTAACTTGGCGAAGTTCGCGCCAGCTACTGCGAAAATATGGGGGCACCAGGATGAAACCGATGATGCGAAACGGTTTAATACGGTTGAGTTGCTTAAACACCCACGCAACACCGCGAAATGGCGCGGTTGCCCCGCGACGCGTTTTGCTGAGCTTGCGCGGTTTTGTCGACGCTTCTTCTTGTTTAGCGGTAGCTTCACGCACGGTATCCGGTTTAAGCAACCGTCGCTTTGGTTTTGAATCTTCTTCTTTGGCCACTGAAGTGTCTCCCACTTAAAAAGCCTACTAACGACAGTAGGCTCCAATGTGTCAAGTATACGACACTCATGTACCACCGGTCAAGATTTAAATTTTTACGCAACCTGCGCTATAGTAAAGCCATGACGATTATGGTTTGTTTTCTAGCGCTTGCGACGCTGCTGGAGCTCTGTACGTATGGCTTGCCTTTTATGTGGGCGGCGCGAAAATTTATTCTGCCTATTTTGATTGTCATTATTGCATTTAGCAGCGGTGCGCTGTTTATGGCGCGGCCGCATGTGGTGAGCGGGTTGATCTTGGCCCTGAGTGCATACCGCGCCTTCAATAATATCCGCGTAATGCAGCAGCGAATGCACGAAAAATACTTGCGTCGCTCCACAAGACGCACCAGTTTTAGCCTGGTGGCGCTCCAGATTGTGCTCGCCGGGCTGTGGTTTTTGTGGAATCACTACAATCTCGGAACACATCCTCTGTGGATACTGGGCGCTGCGGCGCAATTGCTAGTAGCCGCGGTATTATTATGGTCCACACTGCGATCGCTCAAACGGACTTTGCCACGGCCGGTACAAAAGGCATATGTCGATGCCAGCTTGCCAAGCATCACCGTAGCGATTCCGGCACGAAACGAAACCGAAGACCTGGAGCAATGCTTAACAACGCTTATCGCCAGTGATTACCCAAAACTTGAAATTATTGTGCTGGATGATTGTTCGCAGCTCAAGCGCACGCCGGAAATTATTCGTAGCTTTGCGCACGACGGCGTGCGGTTTGTGCAAGGCGCTGGGCCGCGTGACACGTGGCTGCCTAAAAACCAAGCCTATCAGCGCTTGGCGCAGGAAGCGAGTGGCGAGTACATCGTATTCTGTGGCGTTGACATCCGGTTTGAGCGCGAAACACTGCGCAAACTTATAACCGCGCTACTGGCGCGCAAAAAATCCATGATTAGTGCGCTGCCACAATGTACCGCTACGCCCGAGGGCAATTTCGCGATCGTCCAAGCTATGAGGTATTGGTGGGAATTAGTTCCGCCGCGTCGCTTGTTCCGGCGCCCGCCGGTGATGAGCAGTCTCTGGGCTATTAGCAAGAAAGCGCTCAAACAAGCCGGTGGTTTCGAGGCGGTAACGCGTTCTATCGTGCCCGAGGCGTATTTCGCGCATCAGCTTATCGCCCAGGATCAATATTCATTTTTGCGAAGTGATGCGCTGTTGGGTGTGACGACAGTTAAAAGCGTGCCCGAGCAACGTGCCACCGCTGTTCGTATGCGTTATCCGCAATTGCATCGCAGGCCTGAGCAAGTATTTGCCACGGCACTGCTCGAGGTGGCGTTTTTATTTTCGCCGTTTGTACTGGCAATCGGCGGATTTTGGTGGCATATCGGATCGTTTACGCAAATTTTTGCGGCGCTTGGCGCCATTTTGCTGATTCTGAGCCATAGCCTTATGACGCGCGCTACCAATGTAAGCACCGCCTGGGCAAGCGTTCTTGGCTTCCCTGCCATGATTATTTACGATGTCGGTTTGCTGCACTACTCAATGTGGCGCTACGAATTTTCGGAAGTCGAATGGAAAGGCCGCAACGTTTGCGTGCCGGCTATGCATGTGGTGCCGCACTTGCCGAAAATCGATTAGCTTACCACGGGCGGCGTTCCGTCATATCAATGTCCAACGCGCGCAGTTTGCGGTAGTTTATCCGCAGTGTTTGAGCACGGGACATGATATGACGGAACGCCAAAGCTGCTACATATTTACTGCAAGTTCGGAATGAAAATCGAAAAGGTCGAGCCTTTATTGAGCTTGCTGCGAAGGTCGATCTCGGCGTGCAAAATACGCGCTAGTTTCATGGTGACATACAACCCAAGGCCTGTGCCATTGGTTTGTCGTGTGCGATAATCTTCGGAGCGAAAGAACTTGTCGAAGACCTTTTCTTGGTCGCCTTTGCTGATGCCGATACCGGTGTCGGTTACTGAAAACACCACGCCGTTTTTGGCCGGTGCCGCAGTGATCGCCACCGAGCCGGTTTCGGTGTATTTGATAGCGTTGGTGATAAAGTTTTGCAAAACCTCGCGCACGTATAATTTACTCGACATAAGGGGCGGAATGGCCTTGCCGTGCGTGCCAACGCGCAGGCGCAGGCCTTTGGCTTGGGCGTCGGCGGCGTAGTTCCGCGCGAGTTCGTCGATGAGCGCGTTGACGTCAATCGCCTTAACTTCGACGGTTAGTTTGCCGCGTTCGGCGCGCGACAAGGTGGCGAGGTCATTGATCATGTCGGCCAAAAATAGAATTTGGTCGTGTGCTTGTTTGAGTGCGGCCGAAATCTGGGTGATGTCCTGTATTTTAGTCGATAAAAACATGGCGTTACTGATGTTGCCCTCGGCGATGGCAATTGGGGTGCGCAGTTCATGCCCGACAACGCTGATAAATTCGTCGCGTTCTTCTTCGAGTGATTTTTCGCGCGTGATGTCGCGCAGCAACAAGATGTAGCCGTTTTGGCCGGTGCTTTTGCCGTAACCGAGGTGCACCGGGGCAATGCTTAGGTATAAGTTAATTTTGCTGCCGTCTTTGTAAGGCAACAGCAAATCGCGCGATGACGTAGCGGTGTGCGTATTTTTGATAAGCGTACGAATGTTGACCGGCTGGTTATTCTTATCGACCGGTTTGAAAACACTGCTGAGGGGCTTGCCTTGCATAGTGGCGTTGAGGTCGAGTACATCAAGCGCGGCACCGTTGTATAGAACCACGTGCGCGTCTTCGTCTACGGCGATAACGCCGTCGGCCATGCTGTTAATAAGACTGGTAAGGCGTTCGTGCTCGAGGTCGCGAGCTTCGAGTGCGGCATCGTTGTACGCCTTGGCGCGACGGAGTCGTTTCAACATGCTTGTATTATGCCCTACCTAGGCCTTTGGACGCAATGTGGGTTGGTATGTGTGGATTTCTTTGCTGAGACTACGCGCATGGGGCACGTGTTTTTCGAGCTCGGCCCAGAACGGCGGGCCGTGGCGCATAATTTTAGTGTGGGTCAGTTCGTGCCACAGAACGTAGTCGATCAGCTGCCACGGCAACTGCATCAAATACAAATTAAGGGCGATATCTTTGTTGCTGCTGCAACTGCCCCACCGGCTTTTGAGCTGTTTGATGGAAACGCTGCGGTAGTCGTAACCGCCACGTTCGGCAAGATCACGTAAGCGCTGCGGCAAGAGCTGTTCGCCTTCGTCGCGCAGGGCTCGAACAGAGGCGGCGCGTGCGGCGCGTTGGGCCTCGGCGCTTTCCGGCTCAACGCCTTTTGGCAAACCTACGCGGATTTCTTGAGCCTGCACTCGCGTAGTAACCCGCTGGCCGGTGGTGTGGTTGAAATATAAATGGTGCGCTTTGCCTATCGTCTGGCCGTGTTTGAGCAAACCAGCATGTTGGCCACGCATGCTCTCGATCCAAGCGGCTTTGCTGGCGGCAAAAACAGCACCGGATTTGTATGGCACCCAATGCGGCATCGAAACGCGCACTTCCCCGCTGGCGGTGATGCTCAAGCGTAAACTTCGGCTGTTGTGGCGTTTGTACAGCGTCACATCGCCGATGCTCGGGAGCTGGATGCGTTTCACTCCCACGTTTCCCCCAACCTATCTAATGATGATGTTACGGCGTGACATGTCTACCCGGCCGGCGGTTGGGTTTGGTACGAGGTTGACGAGTCCGGGCTTTATAATGTTGCTGCTGGCAACTTCGGGAGTGATAAGACCGATTTCGCGGAGGCGTTTCATAAAGGCGCTGCGCTGCATGTCAAAGATATGCTTGCCGCTAATGACCACGTAGTCTTCGGTAGTTTGTGGGTTTTGCATCCCGCTGAGTTGTTTGTCGAAGGTTGCGCGGTCGAGCGGTACGGCGTATTTGTCATCGGCACGACGGCGGTCACGCTTGCCGACGCGGGCATAGGCGCTTTCGGTGTCAATCTGAAGCCAGACCAAAACGTATTCGGCCTTGGCTTTACGAGCCATTTCGCGCAGCTCGCGGCGCTGGGTGGCGCGCATGGCGTTGGTGTCGTAGATTACACTCATGCCGGCGGCTAGGAATTCCTCTGCCATGTAGTCCATCAAGTGCGCGATGACGTCATTTTCTTCTTTGTCATAACGAGGTTGTTCGAAAAGTTCCGAGCGAATGCGATCACCTTGAATGTGAGCGGCGTGCAAGGTATCGGCCAACTGCCGCGCAAAGTAGCTCTTACCGGCTCCCGGGAAGCCATATAGCATAATAAGTAGCGGTTTTGCGGGTAAAACTTTCGACATAGGCTTATATAGGTATATCAGATTTTGTCAAAAACGAAAAGTCTTGCTCTGCCGCAGCACACACAACATGTAAAAATATGGTATCGTATGCCTTACCATGAATGTTGCTGAAGCATTCCAACAAGTTTACGACGTCAATGAGAAAAACGGCATCGAGACTGGTATTTCGGTATGCTTGGGCATGAACGGCGTGCGGGCTATCCATGGCCACAATGAAGGCAAAGAATTTCAGGTGGCCGAGACTTCCGTACAACTTATGGGCAGTATCATCCACAGCTATATTATGTACGAACAGTCCAAGACCGAGTAGCTCACTAGGTACGGCTTGTGGCATAGGAATGGTTAATTACGCTTCATTGGGATTGTACGCTTGCACGGCTTCGGTGAATAGTGCTTCGGCTTCTGCCGCTCGAGTATAGTGACGTCCGGCGTTTGCTGTCGATACGATCATAACGAGGCCGCCGAGCATTGCGGTGATGTAGCTGCCGTGTTCTGTTACTGTCCGGACTGCTTCTAACTGTGGGGATAATCCGCCTTGCATTTTCTGGGCGATAAACATAGCTGCGCTACCAAAGCACATGCCAAGACCACCGTGCAAAAATGCCGCGGCATGGAATTTTCGGGCTTGTATACGTTCTCGCTCGGCCTCATCGCTGAGGGCAACGACGCGTTCTTCGGGCGACTCACCGTGACTGACCTCTGTTGGAGTGGCAAACTGCTGCGCAAAATCTGCGGGCGGCACATAATCAGGATGCTCCCGCATGGAGGTTGCATCTATCTCGCCTTGAATAGGTGGCGTTGGTGCGGCCTCCTCGTGGCCACCACGCTCGTAACTCATACGTATATAATAGCATATTTTTGGCCAAAAGCAATGTTCGTTAGGGTCGAACTGTTTGGGCGAAGAACTGAAAAACACCGTGAATTACAGATGACAAAACCCGCCAAATGTCGTATGATGGGGGCAATTGCGCCGCCGCAGCTGTGTGAGCCTTGCCCGCACATCAAGCATGCGCAGCGCGGTTGTTGCAACATAGGGGAGTAGCTCAGTTGGTAGAGCACCGGTCTCCAAAACCGGGTGTCGCAGGTTCGAGTCCTGTCTCCCCTGCCATTAGAATTAGAACCGTAACAGAGGTCATTTGACCTCTGTTATTTTTGGTTCTAGATCTTTCAATATGTGACTGGGTACCCACTAGTGACCAATATAGAACCGCCAGCCACCAATTAAAGGTCTTTGAAGAATTCTTGAGGCTCTACTTTTAGAGCACGAGCTAATTTATATACTGTAACAACGCTCGGGCGTTTCTTTCCTGTTTCAATCAAAGCGATTGTCATGCGATCTAGCTCGGCTAATTCTGCGAGTTTCTCTTGAGTAATATCGTAACGCTTTCGCACGACCGCGACACGCTTGCCTAGTGATGCGACAAATTCTTGTTTATTGCGTGCCTTCATTAGCCCTAGCATAGAAAGCGTGCTACTATAGTGACATTTACTCGCAGTAAACAATTATGTCGAAATCTCAAAAGTCACGGTATATTACTCAACTTGAAGACAGGATTGGCTGGCGGATAGCCAAAGTTATTTATTTTCTTATATGCTTACTCCTTCTTGGGAACTTATTGCTCAGCGAAGAGATTGATGATAATGAGCGCCTGGGATATATTTTTGTAGTTTTATTGCTGTTCTTGGGCATTTTCAGGTTATTTAGGCGCATCGCTATTTATATTCTTTATGGCCGTATCTCTAAAAAGCATCGAGTATATGAAGAATAAGAAAAACTCATTAGGGAATGTCTCGTGGCCCGAACTCAAAGCGCATCTACTTGAGATTTATGCCGTCATGAAGTCGATCGATACTTCAAAAGATTCAATGATCTATCGTAAGGTGTCAGATCCTCCGAAGAATAAAAAACTTAAATAAAAACTTTTAGTCCTCGAGTGATATCTAGCCGAATCGTTGTTACGGTTTCACGGTCTGATATATCTTAATAAGATGAAGGCGGAGTTCGTGCCATCTGATTGGTTCTAGCCGTGGCCCTGTCTCCCCTGCCAAGCTTAGTAACAGATAAAAAATGCCTCAAATATTGAGGCATTTGTCTTGTTCTCGAACCTCTCCTTCATTCTACGAAAGAAGTTGACCAAGCGTATTACGTGAAATACACTAGAACAATCACCAGTAAAGGCATAATTACGATTGCGGTGCACCTTTTGAATCGGACGGTGACGACCACGCATCGAGAAATGGAGAAGAAGCAATGAACGAGAACGAGATGACACTTCGTGTAACGTCCGCCGATGGTACGGAGATTGCCTACGACCGGAAAGGCACTGGCCCGGCGGTGATCCTCGTTGGCGGTACCCTAGACGACGGCACTGAGAACGAGCCGCTGGCCCAGGCCCTTGCCAACGATTTCACGGTATACAATTATGCACGACGCGGCCGGGGTGCTAGCGGCAATACACCGCCGTACTCCCTGGCGCGGGAGCTAGAAGACCTCGACGCGCTGATTGAGGCAGCCGGTGGCTCAGCTCACTTGTACGGAGCCTCATCTGGCGGTGCCCTCGTGCTGGAGGCAGCAGCGGCAGGTTTGCCGGTCGACAAGATCGCGACGTGGGATACGCCGTACGTGATCGGGGACGACCAGTGGCCGAGGTTCAAACAGTACCTCGCGGACACCGACAAGGCATACAAAGCCGGGCGGGACGAGGAGATGCTGGAACTGTTTATGAGGCTTACCGGCGGACCCGATGCGGACCTCGCGGCTGACAAACAGCACCCGCTCTGGGTCTCGTCCGTCGAGCTCGCCCACACGCTCGTCAAGGATGCCGAAGTCCTCAATGGCTACGAGATCCCCACGGACCGACTTGCCCGCATCACTCAGCCGGTCCTGGTGATTACCGAGGGTGCGATCACCGCGCCCCAAATGGCAGCCCTCCCGACCGACTTCTTCGACCGTGCCGCGAAAGCGATAATCGCTGCCATCCCCCACGCCGAGCGGCAGACGCTCGACGGGCAGGATCACGTCGTCGGCCCCGAAGTCATGGCCCGTGTACTGAAGACGTTCTTCAACCAGTAACTCGTCGACTGATCAGGTCGCGACCGCCCTTTGCAGCATCTACTTCCGGTTCTTCGAAAATAAAGTTTAGCTCTGAAGCCTCAAATTCTAATTCATCTGCAAAAGTTATATTCCCATCCATGAGCTCCTGCCAATGAAAATCGGTCAGCATATGCTGGCCGTTTTTCATTGCATTTTTATCCAAGCTCTCTTTAAATCTTCAGTTTATCAAATTCGCTCCAATCCCATTTTGGGTAATGAGTGAATAATATGTAGCAAGCTCTACGAACGAACATTGGAGGATTACCTTGACGATTGCCGTTATTAATATAGTATGCAAGTTGAGCTAGCTTTTTCATCTCATCCCAAACGTTCACTTCATCCATATCTATTTCTATCGAAGCAGTCTGCAATTCATTGATTACGCCTTGCATTATAGTGGCGTCTAGATTTACTAATGGACTTACCTCGTTGCTTGCCGTACCAACACCTGCTCGACCGAAGTCGAATACACCATGCAGTCGATTATCTTCAGACACTGCCATATTACCAAGCCGAAGGTCGCCTTGAATAAATTGTTCGTCTGTATTATTTCCCTGATATTGTAACCATCGAGCGTATAATTGCTTCGCTAGTTCTGAGGTTGATGGAAATGCCGGTGATGAAAAAGCGCCTACTCCAACTTCAAATAATCTCTCCCATGTATCTTCCTCGCCTAATGGCGGCACTTCTTGGCGGGCTGCATTGACATCAACTTGCTGAGCTTGTGATACGACATAAGCACCGATTTCGTGTCCGAGAGCTTCGCGGTCCTTTAAAGGAATTTCATGTAATGTGGCCGCTTCAATAATTCTTCCAGGTAAAAAAGTCGTTACTAAAAATACCGGGTCAGTCGAAAATTCTACAACTTTCGGTATGGCGGCTGAGAGTGGCCCGCTACGTTCCAAAAGCTCTAGCGCAGCCGCCTCCACTGCCAGATTTTCCATGTTGTGTATACTCGTTGGGGCTTTTATGACTAATCGCTCATCAACTAAACCGACATGATTAATAGTATTTCTGATTTGCACATCCCGGGCATTGTACCTCTCGGCAACCCCCTGCACGACATCGGCGGCCTCTCCCATGGATAATTCAAATTGAGCCATAGAAGTATTATACAGCGGTACCCTACTGTAGAGCTTAGTTATCTATCCTCAAAGACTCGACTGAGAAGTAGGCCAATACTACGATGTCACGGTTCATATTGAGCCGCGAGCATGCCCCAGTATAAGATAAATAAATCCGAAGACCCACTGCTGCTTTGGACGCGCAAACCGATAGCCGGGCAACCTCCATTGTCAACGTACGCCGCCCGTAAGCGTTTATGAGCTTCGGCTGTAAATATCACCCGGCGATTATTGGGATCGGCCATAAGCCATGCCCGCGGGTTATCTTGAATTTCTCTGAGTAATCTCGTTTCGTTATCACTGCCCTCAAGCTTTTTGGGTGATGAAGGCAAAAGCCCGAATCCGACCCCTACATGATATGAATTAGCTATAACTTCGTTGAGCGGTATGCCCTGTAGACCGTCAGAGCTAGCGGTCACTACAGTGATCGCCTCAAATAATTTTCGAGTCTCTTGGTGGGTTACTGTCTCGATCCTATCTTGTCGACCTGCCAGACGAACCGCCGAGACTGGTGGCCCATAATGAAGGAGTGCTTCGCTCTCCGGCGTTAGTTCACCAAAATATTCGTTGGCGATCGCCTTTATGGCCTGTGCGTTGATATCTGACTCCTCACTTGCGGCCAAACGCTTTTCTTTTTTGGTTTTTGGTTTCCGTGGTTCAGCGGTGCTCGGCGGGTGTGGAGGCAACGGAGTATGTGCCGTCGGATCAAACGCCGGACCTGCCGCTACCCCAATGTTATTTTGCACATACGTACTAAGCATCTGATCTGCGGTTGCGAGCTGAAGTGTAAGACTTCCAAGTGTGTCGTAAGCTTCAGCAATCAAATCCACGCCACGAGTATATCCCTCGTCATTTACGCCGTTAATCACCGTGCCGTGGGCTTGCCAAGTCTCTTGTAATGCAAGGCGTGCGGCCACGAGAGCCCCAGCAGTTGCGAGCAACTTCTGTCTCACCTCAGTCTCTATAAAATTTGCATACTCTTGAGAACTCATAGAGTATATTAGGATATAACTTATTTGACACAGTATCAATTGAATCCTTTAAGATATACAGCAAAACTGCTGATAATTTGATGACCTGCATGAAATCCGTCAACTAATACTCTATTAGTCAGTCACAAACATCCTGGTCACAACGTAATCCATTTGTTTTCATGCCGCAAATCAGATAAGATTGACATAGTATCAATTATTAACCAGGAGGTTAACTATTATGGGAAAAATTATTTGTGATATGTCTGTATCGCTCGACGGCTATGTTACCGGTCCGAACGACAGTCGCGAGAATCCGTTTGGCGACGGCGCCCAAGACTTGCACGCGTGGCTTCGTCCTACGGCATCTGACGAAGACCGTGCTGTTCTCGAGGGTATAATCGGCACCGTCGGCGCAATCGTCATGGGACGGAAATCGTTTGAGAAGAACGAAGGAGACGGCGGATGGGGAGAAGCCGGCCCAATGGGTGACGTTCCCGTATTTGTCCTCACCCACCGCCCGCCAACGCAATCCTATCCTCCTGTGTTCACTTTTGTCTCAGACGGGGTGGCTGACGCTATTAAGCAAGCCCAACAAGTCGCTGGTGACAAGGATGTTCACCTATTCGGCGCTACCGTTATGCAGCAAGCACTTCCGCTCGGCCTGGTTGATGAACTTCACTTGCACGTGATGCCCGTGCTGATTGGTGGAGGAACTCCATTGTTCGGGAGTTTGGATTCCGCCATCAAGCTCGAACGCATAGGAGCGCAAGTCACCCCAACTGCCACACACCTGCAGTACCGCGTACTCCGCTGACATAAAATTAGCTTTCTGTTTAGGCGGCGTGCTAGTTTTTTACATCCCAGCCAAAATAGACTTCCGCGCGAGAAATTTTATCTCCTGTGAAAGTAAGTACTTCAGTATTACGACCTCTTGCAGTGCCGGGCTTAACAAATTCATAAGTAATGATCACTTCATCGCCCTGTTCAACGACTCGCATAAATTCAAAATCATGCAATTTGCCTGCCCCGGGCCAACATTTCTCAAAGAATCCGTTGCGGTCCAGTAACGGATCCGGGGGTGACGAGAAGGTAAAATCAGATGCCAATAAATCCTCAACAAATTCTCGGTCGGCTCTCGAGAATGCTTCATGCTTCATAAAATTCTTTTGCCAATGCAGTGTGACTACTCATAGCTAGAATTTTGGCAAACGAAGATTACTAGAAAACAGGTGAATTTATTTTATGTAGCAATCATGCTGTTGCTACTACCGCTGCGTTTTTACGTTGCACTCCATTATCATATTTGCTAGTATCGAACACTTATGGCAGTCGAAGGCGGAGGTAGTTTTAGGGCTCACTCCTCACCCTCAAGCGGGAGGAAGGCTAGCACGCGGTTTAGTTCCTGCCATTCTACGTCGGGTATGCCACAAACAGGAATGTCGACCACCAAAGGATTGACCGGTTCGTCGGCCTGACTCACATCTACCACGTCTTTTCTTTTTGAGAAGCCATCACAATGCTCAATCAAAAGCGTAACAATCTTAAGTGCTACCGCACGCTTATGGAGGTAGTAGCCTTGGTCGGTGTCTACCATGGCCATGTACCGTTCCATGTCATCGGTACCGACTACCTCTGCGGCCTCGTCTGGCGCTTTATCTATACTTTCATCAATGCCGTCAATCCTCAGGTCCCATTCGCGTAATTTACGGCAGCTGGCACATTTATCGGGTATATCAAATTTCTCTCTGCTCACAGCAACGCATTATACCTTATAACGTGCAGTTGTGAGTTAGGCCCGCGAAAGCTCTGCAACAATCTGAGGGTAGTCGCGCACCTGGCTGTATAAATCGCGGCCTTGTATGACTTTGTCCACCAGCTCTTGACGGTCGCCCGCCGCTTGCAGTAAATGCCCTTTCAAGGCGCGGGCAACTCCTCGTGGACTCTTGCTTAATAAGTGCAGACCGTTTTGCTCGGCTAATCCTAATAACTCTCTTTGGTCCATGAGATTCGTTGGGTCAAACGCCGGTAAGGCATCGGGGACAAACTTCCGCACGCGTGTCCGGAAGCCTGAATCGGCATCGGCGTATTCTCGCAGCTTATCGGCTGATAAATACGAGAATAGCTTTTGCTGGAGTTCGTCATCTTTAAACGTCAGTGCAGTTGCCCGGTGCTGTGTGCCGAGCGTCGTATTCTTATCGCCTTTCACGTAGCTGCGTGCTATAGCGTCAAAGTTATCGTGCGCGTAGGCCTTCTCGAGTCGAAAGAGCGTTGTAACGTCTTTTTTCCCAAGGTTATCCCCCAAACGGTAGGCTGCACCGAGGATATAGCCCGGCGCGAGGGGGAACACCGGCTCTATTTGTTTATCATCGAAGTCACGGAGCAGGGCCGCTGCCGCTTCAAGATATTCGTTCATGATGAACTGAGTCATGTCATCGAATTCGGCCGTTAGCCCACGATGTTTCAGCAGGCCATTGCGCAGGAAATCTTTGTAGTAATCATTCAGTTCAGCAAAACTCGTCGCTTTATCTTTAGATTGATTGAATAGCTCACGTGCAGCGCGAGCTGAACGAGTGGAGGTATAATCCATGTTCTGTAATGCTTCTTCGGGAGTTTTCTCGAGTGCCCACGTTACGTCGGCTACCGTAATGCTTGCATTCCCTGCTGCGTCTACGGTGGTAAAGGTATTCCACGCATGGCCCGGCTCCTTTTCCTCTAAACTCACGGTGCCGCCAGGGTTTTCTCGCTTGTTGATACGAAAGTCTTCATCACCGCCGGTATGTCCCACGTAAGTACTGTGGAGCATGTTCATTTCGCCCTGGTTAGCCTTAACGGCTTCAAAAACAGCTTTCACGGTAGAAGCGATGTTCCGACAGACGCCATTGCCGTTCCAGTTAGGATCATCTTTACGATTAAAGCCTTCTTCGATTAATTGCATGGCCGTCATTTGATCGGCGGCTTCGCCGTCCGGCTTACCATTTGCGTCCCAGGAGTATTTGAATACGTCTTGCACCATAGAAAGCGTCAACTTTACGGCTTGCTCGGGAGTAAGTGCCCGCAGAGAATGTATTTTTAGGTTTTTGACGAGCTGTTCGCCGCGTTCTGACGCAGTAAAGCGCTCAACCTGCTCGAAAAGCTGTTTATCCCAGCCTTCCGTGGCAATGGTTTTGTCGTAGGTATGCCGTCCGCGATGGTTGCCCTCGACCGTTTTTGCGACATACTCTGGTATTTTGTACGATTCGACGCCCGGTGCGATTTTAGGTGCATAGTGCTCAATGCTGGTAAAATCAACGGCGGTGTTAGCATCCATATGCATTCTGAGCAATGGTTTGGTATGTGCTGTTTCTAGCTTGCGCATGCCGACCCAAGTGTTGTAAAGAGCTTCTTCGGCGGTTGCGCCCTGCCCAACCACTTCGTAGCTACGGTCGCCCTGCTCATCCATGCGCGTAATGACGGAGTTGACGGCATCTGGCCTATCGAGTGGTTTCCCGTAGTAGTGATTCTCGGCGCCATGGAAACCCGAGACAAGATGAGCGGCATGCTCTACCGACAACGTACCAATCGCAGCACGTATTTGTTGGTGGCCTCTGTGTTGCTCATCTTGAAGAAAAGTGTCGGCAACGTAAAAACCGTGTTCGCCAGGCATGCCAACCACGAACCCTTCTGGAGGGTTCAGGCCTGGTGTTGAATCGAGGTGTGTTTTCGGCATTTTGGTATGTTATTTGGTATTCATATAGTACCATGCCGCCGTTTGGCTTATCAGCAGGGTGCCGTTAAGAGTCGGACTTTTACCCTGGCTTTTTTAAAGTATTACAAATTTTGATCTACCGAAAGTTGGTCGAGGAAGACAGCAACGTAAAAATTACGCTAGAAATGCTCATCCTTATTTGGTAGTATCAGACACTTATGAGTTATGAAGTTAAAATACTGGCCCTGGAATCTTCTATGTTTGTCGGGCAAGCATTGTCATACGTCGGCAAAATCGCTATGGCACGAGAGACATATGAAGTCGCGGCTTTAATGGCCGAAGAAGCGGCAAACATGGTTGGCGCAGCGCTGCCTACGATTTCAAGTGCCTCCGGCATAGGCGCAGGAATAATCGAGGAGATGGATGATACGGCCGAGCAGATGCTGCCGGATCTTGAGCGGCTTGAGCCTGACGCAAATGGAGTGGCTGAGTTGGTTATGCTCGCCATGAATATGACCGAAAATATGGCTGGAAAAGGTGTCAGGGTGGGCCGGGCTATAGATTCAAGCTACGGAGATATCGGTATGCAAATTACTACCTTGCTTGCACCGATCGCCGCGCTGGACGATGTCGCAAACGGCTCATTGGCTACCCTCAAAATTGGTGAAGGTTTGACAGATGCGTGGATTAGAGACCTATGACGGCCGAAAGATCTTACCCGGAGGCGTTTGATCGTTTGGCAAGTGGTATTCAGGCAAATCAAGCCAAGGCGCAGGCATTGGTTGAGCAGCTGGAGCCGGTAGATGCCGGCTTAAAATTATTGCTCGATGGCGCCAAGTTGGGTGAACGCGCCGTAGGAAACTGTAGCATTCAGGTGGGACGCGACCTTATGGACAACGCTGTCGCACATGGCTATATTGATGATGCTTTAGGCATTCATCCAGGTGCGGGTTCGGATAATCCGAGAGCCGCTGAAGCGCATCGATTGATAGTCGAAGGCAATGAGGAATTGGTAGCAGAAGGCGCGGGTTTCCGAAGTCTTCATGCCAGCGTAGAGGGACTGTATAGAACGCTCGCGCACAGAGTTCAGGCTATTTCAGAAAGGAAAAATATGGTGACGTTGGCGCTCAAACAGGCCCGGGTTGCAGTAAGTACTTGGCATGAAGCCGACGAAGCGAATACTGCAGCTATTGCGGCACGCAGCATTGAAACGGAAGTATTAAACGGCGCTAAGCAAAATATTGCCAACGCCAAAGAAAAGCTTCAGCCGCCTGAAGCCAGCACTACTACCACAGAAGAAGCCCGCACTCCAGCGACGGCCGCTGCCAAGCTCCTCGAAGCCAAACTGGCGGTCGACCCCCTTCCGGCCAGTGTTCACGATATTTGCGTGGCTGTTGGTGCGGCGTTCACTGCGTATGGAGAAGCAGATAAAATACTCACCGGCTGGGACCCCAACGTTTATGGTCCGATACCACCGGCATTGGCTGATGTTCACGGGCGCATGAGCATGCTTATTGCAGAAATAAGCTTCACGCTGAACGGCAAGAAAGCGCAAGAAGAAGCTGAGAAAATCACACAGAGCTACGAAGTTATAGACAAAGTCGCTGCAACTGCTGCCGAGGGTCGAAGCATGATTGAGCATGCAGTTTCCCACTTGAAAGATGCCGAAGAATCAATAGAACCATATAGAAAGAGAGGATACGACGTATGAGTGAAGGACCCAGCGGGTACGCGTTGTATGCAGATCAGATGAGCGGCGTAGCCGCAGTATTTGAAGCAATCGATACAGCTGCAGGCGCGTATACTACTGCTGCCGGCGGCCTTTCAGAGGCAGCCGGCCAGCTTGGTGGTATACATGAGGATCTTGTTGCGGAACAAGGCCGGGCGGATGCGGCGTTGCCCCTCATCGACGCGGCTTCCGGCGCAATCCAGACTACCGATATTCTACACCCCCAAGACGAAAGGGTGACCACTGCCAGCCAGCGATTGGCCGCTGCCCGAACTAAAGTTGCCAAAGCAAGCGGTCGCTTAGCCCTTGCAGCCAGTGACGCTGAAAAACAAAAAGACCCGGTAAAACAATCGGCGGATCGCGCGAGCGCGAATGCCGCTGAACTGCGGAAACTACTCGGCCATTTAGAACAATTTGCCTCGCTCGCTGCGGAGGCAAAAAGTTATACGACACCAAAACCTTGATAGTTGTTGTTTATCCATGGTAATATCTGAAGCCTGTTAGCGCGTTAGTCCAGGGGGTCGGGTTTTTGCAAATGATGCTGTATTATATCCTGAACGGTGCGATCGGCGGTAAGTATGGCGCGCGGGTTACTCCTATGGAGTGTATCAAGGACGGTGCTCAGTCCCTGCAAAAAGTGGCGGGGGTTATTCTGCAGGAGGTTTAAATTCTGGTAAAGGTTTGGCGATAACTCGTTCATTCGGCCGACGACTTCTGGTAAATGCCCAGGGTGTTTATAGGCGGTCAGCAGAGGGCCAAACAAAGTCGGATCCCTGGCAAGAATTAATTCTAGTCCCAGCGCGGCCAAAACCGGCCCATCGGGCTTACAACCATCGGTAAACGTTTCATCACTATAGGTATATTTGGCTGGTATGATTAAGTCGCCAAATGACACATTGCCGGCGCTGTGATCCGGTCGGTGTACGGCGCGATACGCATGTGCAAGCATATGAACAAGCGCTTCTGTAAGAAGTACACCCCTGTTAAAAGGTTCCTTTCGTTCCAGTGTGTGAAATCCACTTCTTGACTCAATACACTCACTGCGTGCAATATCGGAGGGGTTAACCTCAAGTAAAAACTCGCTGGCTCCCGCAGAGTGGCCAAGCTCATGCGCGAGCGCGATTTCTGTTGTGATATCTGTCTCGTGATTCCGTGCTAACAAAGCTCGCTTGGGGTCGCGGTAGGAGTATAGCAGCGCTATGTCATGAAGCGGATGATAGGCGCCTGCAACGGGCTGTAGTGATCCCAGAAGACCGTCGCTTTGGAATTCGAAGATATCATCCGTGATTGGTGCTAACGCCTGGGCTTGCTCCCATGAGGGACAAGGAGGCATTTTTATGGCGGGCCCGGTACTCAGTCCGAGTTTACTAAAGAATCCTCGGATACGTTCTGTGCGGTCGGGATCGAGCGGTTCGGGAAACAGCGCAGTCACCTGATTGCGCTCTGCCATTTTGTGCTGTTCGAACACAGCGCTCGCTGCTTCGAAATCTGCGCTCGCAATGGTCGCATCTTCCTGAGGGATGGAATTTTCGAAGGTAACGGGATAATACTGCCTGCTTCTCTCGATCATCCCGTAATTGTAGCAAAAGCTGGCATTACTTGTTCGGTCTCTAGTCGGAGTGATTAGTCAAGGAGCGATCAATCAAAATGCCGGACCTTAACCACGTTCAAAAATCGCAAAAGGCACTATTGGGTGAGGATGCCCCTTGTTGATGGCATATGCATGGAGATATTTGAGGTCAAACGATCGGTCAATTTCTTTTGCAAATTTGCGATCCTCTGTCATCAATTCGTTAACGTGGCGCACACTCACAGCGCCGGTTATCAATAAACGCCCCGCAGGCTGTATGACTCGAAGTGTATTGCGTAATCTCTCTTTGGCCGAAAAAGTACGTTTGTGCTCTCTTGGACGATCAATAACTTGATCCTCCTTATCCAGTCTACCGCCCCTATTCTCTAAAATTGCCAACGAAAAGCCCGGATCGGCGTCATCTTTATGTAGTTCACCCATGCTTTTGCGCAGATAGGTTATTCCAGGGTTGGCGAGTTCTTGGCGCTGCTTATTTCTTAGGTCCGGTGAAGCTACTGTTACGGCATGGCCGCCCGCGGCCAAAATGTCGCCCATAGCAGTATAAGTATCCCCTCGGTCGGTAAGACCGAAGATGAGTACGTCTTTGGATTCGTCGGGTGCATTGCCTTGGGTGACGCATGATTCCAGATCGGGAGCGCTAATGCCCAACAAGTCTAAAACTGCTGTTTCTGTAAATGGGCTCAAACGTTCTTCGAGTGTCATGGTTTGGCTGCAGAAGCTATACATTCGATCCATGGCTGCAGCCGTTTCGGTAACGTGGTCCAAAGGTGTTTGCGCCAATGCCCACGTAAAGTAGGCCGATTCATTTATATCGGGAAAATGTTCTGAAACGCCAGCGCCACTAACCATAGAATAAAACTATACTATAGTGGCCACTGTGCGTAAACAGCCACGTGACTCGCTCACAGTTTTTCCAGGATGCGCGAGCCGATTCTTTCGCGGATTTTTGCTTGGTCAAGCGCTATATGGCCGGTGAGTAGTTTGGCCTGTCGCTGCATCTCATGTATCCCCGCCAAAACGGACATCTTAAAACTTAAGTTTTTATGGGCGACCCTTCGAGCTTCATGGGAACGAGCGGCCGCGAGCTCCGCAGTTGGAACTTCTTGTTCGAGTTGATATATAAAGGGAGACCGGCCCTTGCCTTTTGTTTTAATCTCGAGGACTTTTTTCGCAGCTATGATACCCGGCCACGCCCGCACCGTTGTTTTGGAACTGCCCTTTTCGGTACGGAGTGCAAGCACGTTATCGAGGTCTATACTTCCGTCGATAAGCACTACACGCTCGTGATCGGTAATTTCTATATCTTTCGGGGTAATACGTAGCTTGCTCTGCAATCCGACTGCGCGTTCTGTGGTGTGATCGGCTACAACAAAATCTACATTGCGTGGCTTGTGGTTGCGCTCAAATTGCGCTGGCGCTGGTATGACGGTTGCGCTATGCTTGGCAAAATCGGGGTGATTTTTGAGTATATCGATTGCGGTAAGTGCAACATCGAATTCAAGCATAACACCAGCGGTACTAACCAAAAAATCAGAAGCTTCTTTAGCGTACAGCGCATGTACCCCGCCGGCATCCTTGATGTATTGTTCGCGGCCGAGATAATATTTAAAACCTTCTAATGCCAAAGCATGCTCTGCGTATTGTAAAGTGAGTTTTCGGCCGTGCTCAGACTTCCAACCACTAATGAAGGGTTCCCACAAAAAAATCATGCCGCGATTTAACGCGTGGAAATTACTTTCATTTCGTGCTTCAAGTTTGTCGGCCGGCGTGTCAAAAAGGTGTGTTTGCTCGGCAACTACGCTGCCGTTCCATTGCATATATTTCGGAACTTCGTCGAGAAATTGCTCGTGTGACTCGCGCCCGGTCATACCATCATGCAGTACGACGCCGAACCGATGTGACCACATGCGGCCGGTTTCTTCATTGGTAGCGTCCATCGTGCGGCGATACTCATAGTCGGCATACGCTCCAAGTGTACGCGGATATGGTTCGACAAATTCCGTCATCAACATTGTAGGTGATCATATCACATCTCTTGTCTGTCTCTGGTGACTTTTATGATAATTTTAATGTGACACTACCGCTTAGGCTATCGATAAATTTTGGTCAAGCAGTGAAATGTAGCTTTCGCGGAGGCATCCTAGGCTATACTACCTACATAATCGGGAAAAAATGATGAAGAAAATCGTTGTTTGTCTGCTGAGTTTACTGTCGCTTCTGATCTTACCAACTCCTGTTTATGCGGCCTTTCCGCAGGATTCGGCCTCGAGCGACGGCGCCGACACTCCGCTCTCCACGACTGCCGACGATACTACGCCGCACGACCCTACTACCGGTCCGCTTCGCGTGGTTACTCGTGTGGTGCAGCCTTTTGTGGTGGATAAAAGTGACGATCCGAACAAACTCTGCGCCGATAGCCCCGCGATGCTCGGCCAAAATAACAAAAAGTTCTGTGGTTATAGCCAAGAGTTGCTCAAGGTTTTGGCCGAAAAACTGGGCCGCGAAGTATCACCACAGGCACTAGACAAAACGGCTGACGACATCATCGCCGATATGAGCGGCTCTAATCCTAAATACGATATTGCGATCGGTAATATGTCGATCACGAGCGACCGCGAGGAAAAAGTAGATTTTAGTATCCCCTTGCCGATCACTAACTCCGGTATTCAGATCATGACGCGCGCTCCCGAAGCGGGTCAGCCAAACTTTTTGCGTAATGCCTGGCAAGCGCTCACCGGGAAAACTGCACACCAGGTGTATCCGTTTTTGGGGTTGGTGTTGCTGCTTATGCTGCTGACCGCGGTTGCGGTGTATCTCATCGAACGGCGTCACAAGAACAGCTTTTTGCAAAATGAGTCGTGGATAAAGGGTATTGCCGAGGCGTTTTGGTGGATCGTCACCACCATTTTTGGCCAAGAAGAAGTACATCCCAAAGGACTTTCCAGCCGTGTCATTGCCTTTTTGTGGATTCCCTTTGGTGTCATTTGCGTTTCGCTGTTTACGGCGACGGTCACGGCGAGCCTCACGGCACAGCAAATTCAGAACACGATCTCCGGCATTGATGATTTACGCGGTAAAAGCGTTTTGACCGTGTCGGGCAGTACGTCCAAAAAATATCTCGATGAACACGGTGTTAAAGCAGAAACGGCCGGAACAATCGCGGCGGCTTATCCACAGCTCGAATCTGGAAAATATGATGCAATCGTGTACGACGCGCCCGCCTTGCAGTACTTTGCCGATCACGAAGGGAAAGACAAAGTTGTAACGGTTGGTAAACTTTTGAAACGCGAATCGTATGGCCTCGTGTTTTCCACGGGCAGCCCATTGCGTGAACAAGTAAACCAAGCGTTGCTCCAAATGCAAGATGAAGGCACGATCGATCGTCTCAACCAAAAGTGGTTCGAGGAAAAATAGTCGCTGTTGTGCTCCCACGGCTTCGGGCGCTGAAATAAAGGTATTACCGCCCGTATCACTTGGAAACACCCAGCTAGCCGACCGGCTGCGTCAGAAATTCGGCTTATCAGACGAATAGTAATAGCCAGTCAGCGACCATGGACTTTAGCCTAAACGTCACGTATTATTTTTGGGACATATGTTGGGCGGAATTCAAAAACCATTGTCTCACATAGGAGTTGGGGACTTGTAGTAACCTGATCGGCGTCGCCGCCGCCGTACCCTAGGGTACCAATTTTTGGTAATCATATACCCCTCTACGGCCGGCGTCGGGCCCGTTGCATACGTTAGCGGTCCGTCCTGGCCATCAGAGAGTTCTGTATGGTCGGCAAAATAATAGGTATAGTAACCTTTGGGCCAGGCTTGTCGGGTGGCGGCTATATTGATAGCAGTCTCTCTGTATACTTCCCCCATCTTCCTGAGGCCACAATCGGCGTTTTCGAAATCATAATAGTCCTCGTCCCGAATATCATCGAGATTACCTTCCCCGTCAATGCCCTGGGCCTTTTTGGCGTGCTCCAAATCATCGGGCGAGTCGTAACCGCTAAAGCGTACCTGGTCGGGCTTAAGACCGAATTCACCCAGTGCTTTGAGTATCTGCCGGCTCACACGGCGCCGGTGCAACCTCGGGGCAATAGTCAAGGTTTCAAGCTTTTGTACCTGGATATAGAATACATACGAGCGGCAATGGCGCATTGCATAACCGGCTATTGTATTATATAATCCGCCGATGGATCAACAACAGATCATTGCTTATATCGCTCAACACCTGCAACAAGGCCATGCCGAATCCGCGATTCGCGAACATCTTGCTCGCACGGGTTGGCCGCAGGAACTTATCAATCAGAGTTTCGCTGCTTATTACGCTACGTATGGTGCGCCCAGCATGCACTCACCTACCGCGTCTCCGTTACAGTATTCTGCACAGCCTGCGATAACTCCGGGAGTTGTGGCATCACGGCCCGTTCGTAAAAAATCTCGTCGGAAGTGGCTAGTCGCTATTCCCGCTCTATCTGTCGTCGTCGTAATCATAGCTGTTATTTATATGACGAACTCACCAAAAACACTTGATAAATTGGCGCAACCTGCAGTGGAACAAAATGCTCAGAATACGGCTCGCCAGAATGATGCGGCGGCGCTCATGTCGGCAATTGCTGAATACCTAAACGCGCACAACGGCAATGTGCCACAGTCGGCCGCCCGAAATGACGACACATCGCTCAAGCTTTGCGGCATCGATTGCGACGCTACGGCAAGCAAAGCCACACTCAATCATTATCAGCCGAGTGCTGTTTCGTTCAAAGCGTTTACGACTTCCTTGAAAATTCCTGATGCCGAAACGGTCTATGTGGTACCCGGGGCAAAATGCAACCAAAATGGCGATGGCTTGGCACAAGACCAAAGTGGTCGTGCGGCAATTGTGGTGCTCTATGGCTTGACTAAAAGCTCGAGTCTCGAGCAAAAATGCCTGGCTTTGTAATTTATAAGTACATTTCTAGCAAGACTCAGGTTATGGACATGTTTTGACAGGGGTTGACCTTGTGACACTTTTTGCCTATTGTGGGGAGAATGGTAAGTGGTGAATGTGAGCAACCGTTCGTACGCGGACCGGAAATGGAGGGTGAACAACTTGGTCCACTGCTGGGCAATGGAGCGGATACTCCGTTACCGCCTCAGGCCGAAGAAGCAGCACGTGCGCAGTTATTGGAACGTGTCCGAGCTCATCCAATAGAACTCAATATGTCATTTGCCCAAGAGGGCACGGCTTTGATTGCACAGTTTGATGAAGGTATTTATAGATACTCGGCTATTGCGGAAGCTTTATTGCCTGCGGAAGAGAATAGCCGTAGGATGCTCTACAATGTTATGTCCGTAAGCGATCGTATCGTACCCCTTAAAGACGGAGAAGTGTATGTAAAGCCGGTGCCCGAAAAGCCGGGTATGGCGCCGCACGAGTGTGCCGAGGTAATCCTAGATCGAATAGCGGAGCTGTCGAAAGCCACCCCGGGCGCCTACCTCGATGACATTATCGATCTAGTACGTAAAGAGAGTTCACTGTTGAGGTTTGCAGATGCCGTGCTAATCGAGAATCTGTGTCGCCGTAGCCTCAGATTACTGACGCGCCATGAGATGACGGGACAAAACACCAAAGGTCCGACGCAAATAGATAGCGTTCTCGATGCCATACCCACCCCGGCTGCTACCGTTGGCGAAAGCATTGATCGTCTGGTTGCTGAAACTTCCCCGGGGATGGTGCGTACTGCCTCGCAATGGGTAAGAAAAGTGCGAGGACGACTTCTCTACACTTCAAGTACTGTATACGCGTTTCATCGAGCCATTGAGCTTGATCCACGATTTATCCTGACACGGCAACACGACAGCTCTGGGACGAGTGCCTATAGTCTAGGGCTAGCCGAAGGACAATTGCCGCCCTTGCCCACAAAGGGTGACATTTATAGAACGCCAATGAGAGAGCTTGTAGAGCGTGCGATTGGCCTTTGCGCAACCTGGGATCTTCGGATGAAAGCCGATCTCCCTACGCTGGTGGCCCAAGGGAAAGATCTGAGTGAACGTACGCGGCGGCTCATGATTCAAGCGGTGATGGAAGATCCTCGAGTATCGGCCATTGATAACTCACCTTTCATACGAATTTTACACACTCCTGAAGACGCACATAAATATGAAGAACTGGCAGGAATTGTTGACGGCGCCATCAAGACACTGCTCAATGAAGGGCCAAGACTGCTGAGTTTCCCACAGCTAACTGAATATATGCGAGCGGCGGCGATGCGCGAAGGCGTCGAGCTGACTAAGCACGTACGGCATATGTTGCACGCACTCGTCGAGATTGATCCGCGGGTTGGTTGGTCGAGGGGAGATCAGAAAATGAAGGTAAGTGTTCCTGCTCCTGTCTCCGTTACGCCGCCAAAATCTCCTAAAAAAGGTAAGGCGACGCCTGCCAAAACCGGCAAAACTCCTGCTCCAGGGGTTCGGGGTGCTGCTCCCCGGCAAGTCGCCTCCAAGCAATCACCACGAGCAACTCAGCGTTCATCACTCCCACAAGCTCCGGCAGAGCAATCCCCTCAGCTCGACACACCAGCCGAAATTTCCCGCGAAGAAGCCATCGCCCAAGCAGCGGTGCGGTCGGTAGAGCTTATGCGACTGCTCGGGAGAGAGCGAGTGACAGAGCTGCAGGAGGTGGCGCAGATCGCTATTCGGCGCCGCATCGACGGGGCAACAACCGTACTTGTAGAAGGTTTGATGAATTTGGCGGAGGGGCTGCTGGTTCAGCGAAACGAAAATACCTCCCTAACCGCCGAAGAACGGGAATATCTGGAAGGTGTATTTGCTCATGATGAAAGGTTGGAGCCTATCGAAAATCGGGACGGCGTGCTCCGAGTTCGCGCCGCGGAAGGACAAACCGGTGTTATTAGAGGTGTCGAGGTTGATAATCTTTCTCACTTCAACACCACTTACGGGCGCAAACGATAGTTGTCGTAAGAGATGATCTAGTGCGCGTAAATATAGGCCGAGAACTTGCCCAAGGGACTGTACGAATAGCGGAAATGGCCATGCCAGTCGTAATTCATTTCGCTCACTAATACATAACCGGCAGGCACGACTTTGCCCTCGTACATTTGTCCCGGCAGCGCGTGCACGATCGCTACATGGCCGTAAGCTCCGGCGGTTTCTACGGCGATGGCGCCTACGGCCGGTGTTTTAAAAGTTGGGAAGTTCGAAGTATATGCCCACCGGTTGGCGTTGCCCGTAACACGGAAATCGGGGCGGCCTTCGATTGCCGTAAAGTACCAGTAGGCGTAGGAAGTGCATTCGCGGTTGATGCGATCAGCACTGTACCCAATGGTGCGAATGGTGTCCATGGCCGCGTTACACCATTCCATGGGATAACCACCGTTACCTGCACCATTGTCGCACGCGCCACCGGCTCCTGTGGGTTTTGTGGGTTCAACATTAAGCGTTCCGTCTTGAATCAAAAATGCTTGGTGTGCCTGTTCGGGGGTAATAACTGGTACGGCCGTATTCTGTTTCGGCTGAATCACCGCTGTTATTGGGCTACTGACGGCTCGCGAGGTGGCGCTGGCTACGTGGCCTATGCCATGTCCGGCCGCGATAAATGGAAAGGCAACGATTTTCCCTGTAAAGAGAACAACCTTGCCTGCAGCATGATTTGTCGTCGTTATGACGCTACTGGTAGCGCGGAGCGTTGTGGTTCCTGCGGTTTGCACGCCTTGCTTGGCGTGGGTAATGCCGTCCGCAGTGGCGACGGTAGCTCGTAGCACGCCAACTTCTACGGCGCTTGCAAAATGACTCACCCCTGTTGAAATACTACTCATGTCAAAACTGCTGCTTTGGTAGGTCGGCGTAATCGAGGTAGCCTGTGAAGTATGAATCCGGGCGGTAATATCGGCACGATGAGTTTGTAAAATTTGCGTACAGAATAGTAGCAGCCAAAAGTCGATAGCGAAAAACATGGCGACAAAAATAAGTCGTCGTTTCCTCTGTAGCATGTCTACTAAGTCAAACAACATAGAACCATCGTGCCTCACAAGTAAACTATTATACCCTAGTTTTGCAGGAATTGCACTTTTACGGTGTTTTTAAGATAACCAATATCCTGACGAATTATGACCACACCTCGGCATCATCGCCATCAATGATGTGTGGGTGGTCGGTAGGGGTGTTCGGCTTCGTTTTGGCGACTTGGTCGCGTAATGCCGAGAGTTCACCTCGTAACGCTGCGGCCCATACCAGGCGGAAGTGATCAGGCACTTTGTACTTTTCGTAGATTCTGTGGGCGGCACCGTGGTAGGCGCTAGGACTTTTCCAAAGGCGTTTGGGCAGCTCTTTTGGGGTGTAGGTGTCGAGCAGACCGATAAGCACTTTCTGATCTTCGGTTGTAGTGATTCGGGGTTGCCGATATTTTTCGGTATTAACCGCGCTCACATAGCCTCGGTGGAACATTTCTAACATTTGGGCGGCCGGGTCTTTGGTACCGAAGTGTGCTTCTAGCCGCGCACTGATGTCTTTGAGTTCCATATCTTTTGGCAGGAAGGCGTTCACTCGAGGATTATTGAGCCCGAAAGATCGTCCAATAAGTACCGCGGCGTCATAACCTACCAATTCGCCGCGAAAATCAAATTTGATTTCCGCACCGCGCCAGTTAACAGTAAATTCGGTGTAATTCGGGCCGATTTCGAGCTGTTTATGCAGATTCTTTTCGAAGCTCGCTTCTTGTGCGGCATAGGTTTGCTTTTTATCTGGTTGTGTTGGTCGTCCTATTCGTTGTTCAGGAGGCAATGGTAATAGTCCGTGCGTGGCGGCTGCCAAAATCGCTTCGCGGCGAGTAGTGACCTCTAGCGCATCATAAGTGTAGAGCATCGCTCCTTCCCAAAAGTGAACATCGCTGCCAAATGCCTCTAGGGGCGTGTTGTTGATAACGCGGTAGCGAAGCAGCTTGACATTTTCGGCCGGCACACCGGCTTCGGAAATAGCCATAGGTTTGTCAAAGCGGACATGTCCTTTACTGATGCAGAAAAGCGTTGGGTCTACACCTTCTGGAATGCGAAGTTTTTCTTTGGCTTGCTCCAAATAGCGCCGTGTCATATTGATGTTGTTTTCGGATTCGTAATCTTTCCCCGCTAAATAGGTAGCTTCTTTTGCTGAGCAGCCCAGCACGTAAAGCGTCATATAGAAATTTTGCTTTGGGGTGAGCCGAGGAAAGTCGAAGGTGAAGGTTGTGCCATTACGCGCGATGGTTCGTTCTCCTAACTGCTTCGGGTCGATGCCGACGTCTTTGAGGCGTGCAATGAATAAGCGCCGGCTTTCATCGATATTACTACGTCTTTTACGTGATTCGAGATCGTCTTGCCGCAGACGCAGGCGCATGTGGTCAAGCCAAATATCATCACCTTCTTCGTAAGGAATAAAGTCACGGGCATGGCGCACCTCCGGATTTGGCGAAACATTCAACGCACCAATGGCCGCAGCCTTGGTGATAAATGGCAGCAAGCTCGGCTCTTTAGGATAACGCTGCAAAAGCTCAGCAAGGGTTTGCCGGGCTGCTACGTCGTTACGACCGATTTGGCCATGCGACATACCATTGAGTGTCTGTCGCTCACGCTGACTGAGCAAAACATCTGCTCTCGATGTAGGACTGGTCTGCTCTGCACGCAGCAATCCAGCACGAAAACAGCTTCCCACCGCCCAAATGGCATAGTACGGATTACTCAGACGCTCATCGAAGCCGCCGAGTTCCTCGCCAACAGCAGGTTCCAACACCGCTTTCGTAGTTTTCCAATCGACCCCAGCTGCCTGGAGCGTCAAAGCAGCCATATTGAGGGGGCTGAACATAGCGTACTGTTCTTGTACCTCTGGTGTTTGGAGTGCCGGATCGAATGCGGAAATGGTGTATTTGCCCATATGCACCTCATGAATAGCCCCGGTTTCGATGCCCTGGGCAGTAACTTCGACATCTTTAGGCAAGAGGTCGTAACGTAACTCAACATGATCGAGGCTCATTACCTATAATTATGACATATAAACTGTAAAATGTAAATAATACACCTGTAGATCATGTTTTGGGAATTGAGGCTCTCGGCATTCTTTCGAAACGATCTCGCCAGTATCGCACCAAAAACATGGCTTTGCCCACTGTATGTGAAGACCGCGATGTTTCAGCCGGTGACTACGAGCGACTCGAGTAAACGTCGCCTACTGCATTTGCGACTACTGGAGGCTTTTTAATTTTGAGGCCACAGACTGCGCGTAAGGCGTGAGCTTTTGCACCATGGCGTTTACATCGCTCAAGTTTGCCTTTTTCTGCAAGGTGCGATCGTACACGATGTCTACGGTGAAGCGGCCTTGGCGGAATACAAGCGTATTTTGCCCGGCGTTGTCAGGAAATGCTACACCCTCATCGCCGATGTTGATTTTAACTTGCCCGCTCGTGTTGTCTTTGGCGGCGGCCGCAACATAGGCTTTGGCTGGTACGTCGCTGTTAAAGCTCGCGACGCGAACTTCTAGCTCTTGATCGAACGGCCCCGCGCCAATACCACTTCCGATATCGGTGTTGTAGCGATCGCACGAGGTAGTGATCCCGTTGTACAACGTTTCGCCGACTTTGTATACGCCGGTTCCGCTGGCTAAGCCTTCTGTGGTGTAAATACTCGCATCGCTGCCGGTGAGGTTTTTAATGTCGGCATTCGAGATTAAATCACAAGCACGTACCCATTTTTTCTTGTAAGTTGGTGTGTCGTAGGTGGGAATGGCCGGACCTTTGGCGGTTTTTTGCTGATCAGCAAAGTTTTTGGCTGCTAGTGCTAAAATTTCTTGCTGTTTGTCGGCCGGTACCTTCGTGCCATTAAAGAGCACCTCGATAGAATCGTTCCCGCTTACAACGATGTAATCGCTGGTCGAGCTGGAGCCGTCCTTTTCTTTGTAAGTAGCCAGACCGGCAACATCGCTTACTTTGGTGTAATGTCGGTCGAGGGTGTGTTGCGTGGCACCCGGATCAACAAACGCTGCCTGGTATACATGCACATGGAGCAAACCACCGGTTTCCAAACTGTACATACAAACATTGTCATCGCCGGTGGCCGGCAGTGTGTACTGGTTGAATTGGGGAGTTTTTTGCCCAATATTATCAACAAACGTCCGTTGGATAGCTTGAGGATCGGAGCGCGCCGACATGTACGTTTTGAGTGTGTTGAGATCGTTCATAGTTACCACGTTACAGGCGTAAACAAGCGGCCCTTTCGAAGTATTTGTGGCCTTGTCGAGTTTGCTCATAGAGAGTGCTTGCGGGTCGCCGATCGAAGAACCGTACTCTTTTATGTCATAGCCAGGGCGCGAGTGATACAGATCGCTCTCGGTGCTGGTATCCGAATTGTTTGCCTTGTTGGATTTGTGCTTGGTAACGGCCATGACGATCACCACAAGCAAAACAATTATCACGACCGCGGCAAGCACGATGAGTAATAGTTTTTTACTTGATCCCGCTGAGCTGCCCGCCGGCTTATTATTCGGCTGTTGCCACGCCGGTATCGGCTGTGTCGGAGGATTGGGCTGTGGCGCTGGGCCCGACTGGGCCGGGCTATCGGGTTGTATAACGGTGTTGGGTTCACCGTCAGGAGTTTCTGTATTTGATGGAGGAGTTTGTGGATTCACGAGTTTTCCTAAACATTACATAATCTAAATCAATTATATTTTACCGCACATGCTTTGCGGTAAGAATTTAATATTATTTTCGGCTTCATGGCATTTGCTTCACTCGCCTCTTTTATGTACTGCGTTTTCATTGTATAATGCAGTGTTTATGCCACATATCATTGAATCAAATGACGTCTTTACGCCTGATTATTGGGACGGCGTCTCGCTCGACACTTATCAAGGCCCCATGCCGAACATTAGCGGCGGTGTTTTGGGTGATTGCGCAGAAAATGCTCGAGATGTGCTCGGCGACACGGGTGAAGAAATTCTCGAAGGTTGGTATTGGGAAGAAACAGTGCCGCTCGGCACGCCAATAGCTAAGGGTTATGCGGACGGCACTGTCTTTATAATGGATACCGAGTTGCTGGTCAATCATGGTGATGGAACCACTGAATTTTGGACCACCGAACAGCATGCCGACTGTCCGCCTATCGAAGAACCCTATGCAAAACATTGGCTCGTGAACCAAAATCCGCAGAACACCCAACGTCCGCATTTTGGCGATGAAGCGGCATTTGATCCTGGCACAAGGCGCCTGTATTTTCGTAATCTCTATTGGGGCGTGCTGCTTACCACGCCAGAAAAAGAGCGGAAACTCGGTACCTGGCCGCTCGACAATCTATGGATGTCTACCGAAGGCCTGGCACTCCAGTCAAGCATTCCTATAAATGGTGCGCCCGATATGGTTATCACTCGCGAAGCGTTTTCCTTCGACGGCAATGTGCATGTGACTGGCGAATATTCGCCGCCCAATTTTAAGCGCGGTACTTTTCGCAGGACCACAACAGCAGCAAAAATGACTGCTACCGGCCTTACGCGCGTGCGGAACATTCGTGTCATCTCTACGCCCAAAGGCGTATTGCCGCCGGTTCCTTCCACGATTGAGTTCGGTGATTTGCCTCAGCTCACCAACGCGTAGCATTGCAAAGAGCAAGTATTTATAGTATAACAAGTAACCTATGAGCGAGATTTCTGGTAATAAAATGGCAGTCATTGCCGCGCAAACGCAAAACGTCGCCAAACAGCTCGCAGACCTCAAATAAAATTACAACGTTTAGCCGATCACTGCGTAAGAAATCGTTGCAAAATGCTGTGTGATGTTGTGTAAAATTTTTCAAAAATAACAGAGGTAGTTTATATAGAATTAAGACCTTACAGCAGTCAGCTTTTTTGTCTGTGAAATTTTTGGCTACGTGTTTGGACCCGTAGTAAAATAGCCTACGTTGTGTGCACAGCGTGAATGTACTAAAAAACCTAACAGGAAAGAACAATATGACTCAACGTCCTATTCAGTGTATTGATCGCGCCCTGAAATTCAGTAAATCTGCTCGAATGGTGCTGGTCGCGGCTGTTGTCGGTGTCTTCTCACTTCTTCCAGCCACTGTGGCGCATGCAGCGAGCTCACAAGCGAGCGGTCTTAAAGCAGCACCGGTTGCGCCCAAAGACTCACCAAATGGTGTGACAGCTCCCATCGCCAATAAGGGTGCAGCACAACTCGCTCACCCGAACACTGCAGCACTGGCTTACACTGCCAGCATTTCTGCAAGCTCAACCTACCTCTGGCCACAGCAGTACAGTACGATTACTGCGGCTACAAACCAAGATGTAGGTCCAACTCCTTACTACTTGAGCATTTACGATGCAACTGCAGGTAGCTATATCAAGATTTGTGGTACCGGCACCACTTGTAGCATGTCGGTAACGTTCCCAACTGCAACAACACACGTGTACCGTGCATATGTTTCTTCGTACCCCACGACAAATCCACCCGTCAACCAGCAAGCAGTATCGGGTAGTTTAAGTGTTACCTGGCACAGTGTGAGTGTTTCGCTTTCAGCCAGCCCAACGACTGTCGGCATTAACGGCACCAGCACTTTGACTGCTAACGCAAGCGCAAATGTTGGACCATCGCCATTTTACATTGAGATTTACGACGCCAACACCGGCGCTCGCTTGAACTACTGTGGCTTTGGTACGACTTGTAGTACTAACGTAAGTCAAGCATTTGCAACTACGCACCGCTACATCGCTTACGTTTCAAACTACAGCACCACTTTCCCTCCGGCAGGCATCCAGGCTACCTCTAACTCAAGCTACGTTACCTGGACTGCTTCGAACTACCGACTTTCGCTTGGTAGCACGACGCCAGCTTTCGGCCAGCGAACTTTGACTGCTTACAGCAACATCAATGTTGGTCCGACTCCTTACTACATCCAAATCTTTAACCTCCGCACCGGCGCACGCATCGCCGTTTGTGGCTCGGGCACTACCTGCTCGGCAACGGTTTCATTGGCATTTGGTAAGACCGACTTCGTTGCATTTACCTCAGGGTACAGCACAACGATTCCTCCGCTGAACACTCAGGCTAACTCAAACGTCGTTTCAGCAACCTACCCGATCATTATTTCTCCGCTCGAAAAGCAAGAATAACGATTACATAGGACTTTTTATAAGCTCCCGGCCACATCGCCGGGAGCTTTTATTGTAGGATATTGCCTTGCTCACTGTTAAGCAGCAGAGGTATCTGCGAGTCTCCTCAGTGTGTCATATGCTTGTTTGGAGTGTTCCACGCGCTGATTGGTCGCGCCATACAGACTTTCTCCGATCGGTTCCATCTCGCTTACGGAGCGAAGTACATGGCCGGTAATATGGGTGATGAGCTCTTGCTGCGTAGCGGCGAGTGGTTCCCCTGCCACTTCTTGCCCCATAGCAACGGCAGCGGCGCGTAAATCGTAAGGTTGAATATCACCTTTTGCCCAACATATCTCGGCGATTTTGGGGTGGGGTTCTTTCGCATGGTGGGGCCGATCCTGGACAAATACCGAAATGGGCAGCATAGTGTGGTCTCGAAATACGAGTTTACTGGTAAATGCACCGTACTTATCCAGCGAATAAGGCGAATTTACCGTGCCGGTTCTATGATTTTCGCGGATATTTGCAGGCAAAACGGTAAAGCCGATGTCGGGCATCTCGCTTAACACCCGATTAAATACTTGTAACACAACGAGCGGCCCGATTGCCTGAGAAAGCTCGATCCTGTCTTTGGTTTTGTGTTCTTCTTCTCGCGGTTTGTACGCAAGTAATGGATTAAGCGCTACTTTTTGCAGTGCTTCATACGCGCTTGCCTGAAACACTGGTGCGGTCGGACGGTCCAGCGGCAGGGCTTCGGCTATACCATAATAAGGCAAGTAAACCGCATTAATATTTGTTTGGGACAGTCGGCTATAAAACATCGGATGATCAGAATATTCGGCTTCTACAACTTGCTTAGCCTGGGTATTACGGTGTGTAGCATAGGCCACCAATTGCTTAGCTTCGAGCGTTTTGCCCTGCCATGCGAGCACATGTGCATAATCTACAGCGCATGAAACAGCCGAAAGCTGCGGCCGAGCGTTTTGCGCAGGCAGCAACACCATGCCGCAAGTTTCAAGCTTGTCGGCGTCAAGGGTGTGGGGTTGCGCAAGCGAAGGCATCTCGGCATAGCGTCGTTGTGCTTCCTGAATCGCGAGTGTCTCAGTCTTCATAAGATTCGTATTATAGTTGACTTAACTTGGCGCGCAAATCGGTTAACTTATCATTCAGCCATAATTTAACACTCGCTGCGATCATGGTGCGGTTATCGTCTGGTGAGTATGCGCTTTCGCCCACGGTCGGTGGCTTGACCATGGCTCCTATGACTTTGCATGTTAGCCTGTCGAGTGATTTTAGATCAATATCGCGTAATTGCTGCCCTGCGACTTCTCTGCTCATTCGCTGTGCCAGTTTGAACATGTCTTGTGGGTGCGAAAAGTTATTGCCGCTAAGAATGGCAGTGCTTGGATGGTTGTGTTTTTCGGTATGAGGTGCAGATTTGAACGCTATAAAAGTTTGGTCAGGAAATACTACTTTGGCATCAAAGACTTCGGGTTGTACGCTATCGGTAGGTGTGCTTCTTTCTCGTGTGTTTGCCGGAAAGACAGCAAACATAGCCATGCTTTCCGTGGCTTGTAAACGGTGCAGCGTTTGCATGATAAGCAAATGCCGCAGTGGCGTAAGTACGTCTTTTCTGTCTCTGTCATAGAAACGTAAACGCGGCTCGCATGCAAGCAATGGGTCGAGAAGCGTGGCCTGGGTAGTGGCATAGGCGTCTTTTTGCAGACTGCCCAAGTCCCATCCACCACCCACGAAACACCGGGGGTCGTTGTATAGGTTTAGGTAGGCATCGGTAATTTGAACCTGGAACAATCTACTAAAGTAGAAAGGCTTGTTTTTGATATCTTCAAGCAGTGGCGTGCATTTAGCCGTTTGCTCGCGTGCTGTAGCAACGGTGGCTTCTAGGTTGGCACCGTGCCCTCCTTGAAATTGTTGCACATGCGCAAGATCAATCAGTGCCCCGGCAGCGCTCAGATGATGATCGATTCTGTCACCCTCCACTACAAGCCTTGCTGCCATAGGAGTAAGCAAATCCGCATCGAGCAGGTGCGGCTGTACCAATGTAGGCAAACCACGATACTGTTCGTTTACTGCTCCAACTTTCATGAGGCATAGTATACGCAAGTGGACTATTTTGTAAACATATTAAGCCATCTGTTATGCTAGCTGTATGAATGAAATCAAAATGGTGCCGATTGTAGCTGGTTGCGTACTGGTACGCGATGGCAAAATATTGTTGGTCCAAGAAAAACAGCCTAAGGTGTATGGTCAGTGGAATCTGCCCGCCGGCCGTGTGGACGTAGGCGAAACAATTGAACAAGCCGCAGTACGCGAAGTACTCGAAGAAACAGGCTTTCAAGTGAGCTTGGGCAAAAAGCTCGCAGTACAGCATTTTTCTGCTGAACGACCGGTGATGCACGGCTTCGCCGCCACGATTACTGGCGGCGAGTTACAGATTCCCGAAGACGAGCTTATTGGTGCTGATTGGTTTACTTTTGATCAAATTTTAGCGCTTCAAAAGGCTGGTAAGCTGCGGAGTGAATGGATCCCACTAGCGGTAAAAGAAGCGTTGTAAAATTCGATTTTTATCCAGGAGCGACATGGGGTATTATGAAACCTTCCTATGTCGAAATCTGCCGAATTATTCTATGCTGAAGCCCGACGCAAAGACCAGCAACTGGTAGCGCTTGGCTTGGCCGAAAGCTCTACTAATCCCGCTCATCCGCAAGTGGATATTATTCGGAGTATTTGGCATACGCAGTTTTTGGCCCGCAATCCTGTCAAACCGATTGTATTACATATGGGCCAGGCTTGCCCGCCTGTGCGCAGCCGCAGTCTTCTGCTTGATGATGAAGTAATGGCGGTAAAACTTGGCGGTGAATCGCGTTTAATTACCACGCTTGCCGACAAAAGTGCCGTCCCCTGTCGCCCTGATACAGCGGCTTCTGCCGAAGTCTTTGACGAGACACTTCGAGTGGCTTTGTCGGCTGATATTTCGGCGGCTGTAGTGAACTATTATTTTGACCGCCAAACTGCACCACATGCGTCTGAGGTGCTGTTTCACCATCAAGATTTTCCTGTTGTAGAACGATTCGCCACCGATGCGCGGAGCTGGGTATTGGGGCAAAATGTGGTTCGTTTGTGGAATGAAGGCTATAGCCCCTTCGTGCTTTACGATAATCCCACCGTAGCAAACTGGCCAGCGCAAGCGGCGTTTGCCACGATTTCAGAATTTGTTCCCGCGGAGCCCATTACCCTGTTGCCACCGACGCCACCGTATGCGGCCTTGCCACGGCTGGCGCCTGTTTCTGTGTAAAACTTTTGGTCGCTCGCTGTTTGTAGTACCATAAGGACTATGCGACCACTTTGGAATGGATCAATCAGTTTCGGACTTATCAACATACCGGTGAGAATGTTCAGCGGCACGAATCACCGTGAAGGCATCGATCTCACCATGCTCCATAAAACCGACCACTCCCCTATCCGTTACGCGCGGATCTGCCGAAAGGACGGCAAAGAAATCGAGTGGGACGACATTGTGAAAGGCTACGAATATCAGGACGGCGAATTTATTGTACTGACGCCGAAAGACCTTGAAGAAATCGAGCCCAAACGCACACAAACTATCGACATTAAACAGTTTGTGGACACCGAAGAAATCGACATACGTTTCTTCGAAAAGCCATATTATCTGGAGCCCGTTAAGGGCGGCGAGAAAGCTTATGCGCTGCTTCGGCACTCCTTGCAGGTATCGAATAAACTGGCGCTCGCTCGGTTTGTGATGCACGAACGCGAGCACATTGCGGTTATCAAGCCGGTTGGCCGAGTGCTGGTACTCAATCAGTTGCGCTTCCCGGCAGATCTGCGCGAGCCGGTTGACCTCAGTCTGCCTACCGACAAAGACCTGACCGAAAAAGAAACCGAAATGGCCATGAAGCTCATAAAGCAGGAGACCAAGCCGTTTGTTCCCGAAGACCTGCACGATACCTACACCGAAGAGCTCGAAGAAATGATCAAAGCCAAAGCCAAAGGTAAAAAACCACCGAAAACACATAAGCCGGTTGAACATACCTCGAGTGGCGACCTCATGGCAGCACTTAAAGCCAGCCTGAAGGGGTAGGCATACAACGTGAGCCTGCACGAATATCACGCCAAACGGGATTTCAAGGCTACACCGGAGCCAAAGGGCGCTGAAACGACGAAAAAAACCGGGCATAAGTTGCGGTTTGTGGTGCAAGAACACCATGCTACGGCTCTCCACTATGATTTTCGTCTGGAGATGGACGGCGTTTTAAAGAGCTGGGCAGTACCAAAAGGCCCGAGCTTGAACCCGCACGATCAACGGCTCGCCGTACAAACCGAAGACCACCCCTATTCTTATCGTGCTTTTGAAGGCGTCATTCCGCGCGGCAGTTATGGCGCCGGCAATGTCATTATCTGGGACGAAGGTTGGTACGAGGCCCGCATGGATGACGTGAAAGACAGTGAAAAAACACTGCTCAAAGAACTCGCAAACGGACACATTACCTTTACACTACATGGCAAAAAATTACGAGGCGAGTTCGCACTCATCAAAATGCCGCACGCCAGCGAAGAACGTGCGTGGCTGTTAATCAAAAAGGGCGATTCCTTTGCTTCTGAAACCGTAGACATTACCAAGCAAGATGAATCTGTTGTGTCAAAACGCCACGTCGATGATTTAGGCAGTGCTGCCGTGGCGCCCAATCTTTCGCCTTATCCTAAAGTTGCGGCGCCCTGGAAGGTGAAACCCATGCTTTGCACACTGGTAGATACGCCATTTGACCGCGACAACTGGCTGTTCGAAGTAAAGTGGGACGGCTACCGGGCAGTTGCTACAAAGAAAGCCGGTGAGATCGAAGTCTACTCGCGTGCCGGCAATAATTTCGTGGCTAAATATCCGCCAGTTGCTGAGGCGATACGCGAAATCAAACATGACGTTATTATAGACGGCGAAATTGTAGTGGTCGATCCGGACGGAAGCTCGCATTTCGAGTGGCTCCAACAGTGGGAGACCGAGCCGCGCGGCGCGCTTCGCTATTATGTGTTCGATATTTTGTGGTACGACGGCCGAGATGTTCGCACCATGCCGCTCCGGCAGCGCAAAGCCCTACTCCGCCATGTGTTGCCCGAAAGTGAGGTGTTATTTTATAGTGATCACGTTGAAGCCGACGGCAAAAAACTCTTTACCGCTATGGAACGGCGGCACCTCGAGGGTATGGTTGCTAAAAATGCCGAAAGTCCTTACCGCGAGGCCAACCGCGGCAACGATTGGCTCAAAATAAAGACACATCAACGGCAAGAGGTTGTCATTGGCGGGTACACTGAGCCGCGCGGCGGCCGCAAATACCTTGGTGCGCTGGTTGTAGGTGTCTTTAAAAACGGTGCGCTCGAATATGTGGGTCACTCGGGCGGTGGTATTCCTGATGAACAACGCCGATTACTACGCCAAAAACTTGAACGCTTGGAGCGCAAAACCTCACCGTTTAGCACTGAACCCAAGCCAAATGCGCCGGTGCACTGGGTGCGCCCGGAAGTTATTTGCGAAATGAGCTTTAGCGAATGGACCGATGACGGCCGCATGCGACACCCGGTGTTTGAAGGACTTCGCGAAGACAAAAAACCGCATGAAGTACATGCCGAAAAAACTAAACACACCTCAATTGCAGCACTTGCTGCCTCACAAAAAGAACCGGCCCTCGAACTCACGCATTTGGATAAAATTTTCTTCCCGAAGCGGCGCTATACCAAGGGTGATCTTATTAAGTATTACGAATCAGTGGCCGAGTATATTCTGCCATACATTACAGATCGGCCGTGTTCGCTGCTGCGTATGCCAAACGGCATTAGCGGCGAAGCATTTTTCCAGAAAAATAACGAGCATTTACCGGATTGGGTGCCTTACAAAGACATTTTTTCGGAATCCAACAACGCGAATTTGCGCTGGATTGTAGGCGGCACGCTTGAAACGCTGTTGTATATGGTTCAGCTAGGCTGCGTAGAGATTAACCCGTGGAATTCCCGCACTGCGTATTTGGACAAACCTGATTGGCTGGTAATCGATCTCGACCCAGAAGGGGTGCCATTTACTGCGGTTGTGCAGGTTGCGCAAACGGTTCATAAAGTATGCGAGGAGTGGAAAATTCCGGCATATCCGAAAACATCGGGTAAAACCGGTATTCACATTTTCGTGCCGCTCGGCGCAAAGTATACGCACGAGCAAGCAAAAAACCTCGCGCATCTTATGGCGCTTGAAATTAACCGACGCGAGCCCAAGATTACCAGCGTTGAACGCTTGCCCAAAAAGCGTCCGCACAAAATCTACCTCGACTTTTTACAAAACCGCGAGGGCCAAACTTTGGCTGCTCCATACGCTGTTCGCCCAACACCGGATGCGAGCGTTTCAATGCCCCTGCACTGGGATGAAGTAGTGCCGAGCCTCAAACCGTCCGACTTCACCATAAAAAATGCCCGAGCACGGCTTTCGCGCACCAAAGACCTGTGGAAACCGGTACTTAGTGCGGGTATCGACATGCAGGCCGTGCTTAAGCGGATTGAAGCTACAACGAAGCGGCCGCAAGATTAAGGAGCCGTGCCTGTGCTCTATTTATCACTGCCTTGCTGGCGTCGCAGGTAAATTTGATAGCAGCCTCGATATTCACGCCTGGGCAGCCGACAGCCTTGCTACGGATGGCCTGGGCAAGCGTGGCCTCTGAGGAGACACGTTGCTCGGGAATATGGGCTATGGTTAGCTTGTTGCCGATCAAGCTGGTGCGCAGCCACATAGCGTCCAGATTAAGGTTATTGACGTGCAGTTTACTTGCCTGATACGACGCGTAAACGAAGTCTAGCTCCTCGATAGCGCGTGCATCGGCAATCTCGCTAATGGGCGTGTCTGGACTGGGCCGCTCACCAGCTTGCGCCGCATGCAGTTTGGAGAGTGCAAGCTGCAACATGAACATAGGGCCGCCAAAAATGCTCACCTTAGCTGCTTCGCGCCCCGATGTTTCATCTAAAATATGGGGAATAAGTTCGCGAGGGACATGGCCTTCGACGCCCGGCCGAACTATCGAAAATGTATTGGCCACAAGCCGTGTGGCGAGCGGAACTTGCTCATCTTTTTTTGCGCCGGATGGCCAGGTGGTGATAAAAGTTTTAGTTGCCAGGTCGCCTATAAAGAGTCCGGCAGATTGCTCAAGCGGCACCATGTCGGCTTGGTTATTGTTTGGTTTTCCAGCTACGGCATCGACGCAGGAATTGATAAAAGCTTGTTCGTTCGGCATCGCATAACGCATGAATTCGCTACAAAGTCGCCCCACAGCAAAGACACGTGTTTCTTCGAAACTGTCGGGATCAAGCGCGCGACCCTCGTCCCATAACAGTTGTACGGCATCGTGCTGCAAAAGTTCGTCTGGGTTTGGATCTGGACCCAAGCAATCGTTTACCTCTGCCACCAAACAGTCCCAATTTTCGGGGACACGACGGGAATAATGGAGTGTTTCAAGCGTACTATTCATGACATATAAAAACGCCCGTGGGCAGGCGTCGCCAATGCAGTATTATATCATAAATTCTGTAATTTGCATTAAAAATGCGGCCCGAGGTGGGCCGCATTGCTGACAGGGAGTGGGTAAACTAGCCTTGTACGGTCGGCGTTGTTCCGCCGCCCATAAGGCCTTGCATCCACGATATAATTACGCTAAATGTTACTGTTCCGGCGATTGTTACTATTGTACCTGGTTCCATACGCATTCTCCTTTTGTTATCTAATAACTTTCAGGGTGTAGCGCGCACTACAAATATCGAGTATAGCCACTGCTTCGCCAGACCGATATGAAATATTTAACCCTCGATTGTTATTCCATAGATTTTAATTTGCTGGCCATGCTTTGCGCGATCGGTGTTAACTTCTTGACCATGTCACTGTCGCTCATGGTAGGTTTGTCGAGGATATCGAGCGTTGCAATCGATATAACAAAGCGTCCTTGGCGGAAAGTTAATGCTTTTTTCTGATCCACGCGGTCGCCGAACATTGCTTCGTCGCCGATTTTGGTATTGGTGGCGCTGGAAACGTTTTTGCTACTGGCCTTTACGGCGTTGTATGACAGCTGGGCTGGCTGATCTTGGGTGAAGCTCTCGGTGGTAACGAACACATGTGTTTGATCGGTTTTGATGTCGCCGCTTGCGTCAACACCTATGCCACCCAGAATGGAATCACGCTGACAGGCATTGTCGATGTAAGTGTAACTGTTTTTGTCGGCTGTAGTTTGCCTAAAGCTGACGACACCCACGCCACTGCCGCTTTTCTCTCTTACGAGCGGGCTCGCCTCTTCGCCATGAATGCTTTTAAAGTTGTCGGCGGTTAAAAGGTCGCAACCATTGGCGTAGCTCTTTTTAAACACCGGACTATCGTAAGTGATTTTCGGCGGACCTGCGGGATCTTTGCTTTCCGCATTCAGATTAGCAATGACCTTTGCCGCTGCCTGTTTCAGGAAATCGTCTGGCTTAATTTTACTTTCTTTCTTAAGAAGTGATGATACGAGGTTCATCTGTGCGTAGATGCCATTTGTGTGAATAAAATAGTAGCGGAGATTTTCGTCGGCTTTGTAAGTATAGATGTCTGCGCCATTAATCGGCGCCTGTTTTTGGTATCGACGACTGATGGTGTCGGTGATGGCGCTATCGGGCACGTAATTTGGTTGAAAAACAGAAAGTTCGAGACTCGCACCGTCTTCCAGTCCGTAGTCACAGGTGTTTGTTGCATCATCAAGTGGCAATGAGTACGGGTCGAGGTCGAGTTTACCTTTGCCTTGTCCATCGAAGTAGGTCCGGCTAACCACCACGGCAAGCGGGTTGGCTTTTAGGTGTACGCCTAACTGATGAATGGTATCAACACTTAAAACGTTACAGGATTGAATGACCGGTTTGCCTGCGTAAGTTACCGCCGGCTTTTTGGCGTTCATAAGGAGTGCTTCGGGATCGGCGGTTCCTTTACTGAGGTTCTGGGGGTCGTAGCCGTCGCGCTTTACATACAAACTTGCAGAGTCCTTCGCAGCGCCGGAACTCCCCGATTTGTCATATTTAGCAGCGAGTGCAAGCAGCCCGGAAATAAGCGCCAATACCGCAACCACAATAATAAGTACCGTAAGCTTGCCCTTACGGCTAGAAAGAAATTTTGGTTTTGCCCCGGCCTCGCTTAACGATGAATTGGATGTGGGTTGGGGTGGTTGGTTCTCGGGTTGCATATAGTAGTATCTCCTCTATCTCATTATAATGCGAAAGTTACAGTGTCTCCAGCTGGTCCGATGGTTGTGACACGGTCATTCGTTTGGCAGCTCGATGCTTTTGCGTGGCGTACACGGCAGTCACGACAATGAGGGTCAGCCATGCGCTTAGACCAAACTGATAGAAGCGCTGTACCAAGCCAATGATCTCGGCTTCATGGTGACGCGCGAGTACTATAGCAGGTACTAGCCCAATTTGTAAAAGCACAAATAATTTGCTTCCCTGCGCCAGTAAATTATGCGTATGCCGAAAAGCAAACCACCACATAATAGGCGCCGCAAAGGCGATAATACCTACGACAATGCTCTCCAAAACATGCGGGCTCAAAGTGAGTGTGTCGGTGATTGAGGAGCAGTGCGTGTCGATCGAGGGCGCACAGCTGATGGGCAGCGATGCATCCACGATCGAATCAACGCCAATGAGCGCTACAGTGGCAAATAAAATCCAATTCCACACGCCACGTTTACGCGGTAATAAGCGAAAAATACACGCCAGCAGCAGTACAATTACGCTTCCGGCCATAATATCAAGCGTTTGAAAAATCCAATGATAGGGCTGGGTGACTGCGCTGAGTTCACTAATAACCGATGGTCGCGTAGGCAGTGCCGGGTTCAAAAACGGACCAAGCAGCCAATCATTGCAAAGAAATAACAACACTGCGGCTAAGGTCGTTGGGGTGATGTGAGTGAAAATCGCGCGCCGGTTCATACTATAAGCATAGCAAATTTGGAATAATGCAAGATAACCGTTGTGTTTAAAACGGTGCACATGCATGGCAAGCGGCGCTATACTGGCCTCATGAGTAAATCAATGTTAGCGACCGCACAAGCCACGATCCGGGAGGCGGCCGAGAGATTAGGATATGACGAGAAAACTATAGAAGCCCTGCTTGAGGCCGAAGCCGAACATGTGTTCGAAGTCGAGGCCGGTGGGCAAAAATATCAGGCCTTCCGTGTCCAGCACAACAGTAAGCTCGGGCCGTACAAAGGTGGTATCCGTTTCCATCCAAACGTAAATATTGATGAAGTCCGTGCACTCGCCACCCTGATGAGTCTGAAGACGGCTGCCGTAAATATTCCGATGGGCGGTGGTAAAGGTGGTATTGCGGTCGATCCCCGCGCGCTCGATAAAGCTACGGTCGAGGAGCTCGCTCGCCGCTATGCAAATCACTTGGCGCCACACATTGGTTCCGACAAAGACATTCCTGCACCGGATGTAAACACCAACTCCGAAATCATCGACTGGATGGTTGACGAATTCGAAAAAACCGTAGGCAAAGCCGACAAAGGAAGCTTTACCGGTAAATCTATGGGTAATGGCGGCTCGGAAGGCCGCGAGGCTGCAACCGGCCGCGGCGGCGTGATCGCTCTAGTTGAATACCTCCGCGCAAACGACATGCTCGATAAGCCGCTTACAGTGGCGCTCCAAGGCTTTGGTAACGTCGGCTATTTCTTTGCAAAAGTACTCAAAGATTACCCGAACATCAAAGTTGTTGCAGTTTCGAACAGCAAAAACACCTGGACTAAGCAAGATGGCATCGATGTTGAGAAGTTTGCAAGCAAAGCCGGTGCGGTACCCCGCCCCGAGGAGCTTGATGACCTCAAAAACACCGAAACCGCTTCGCCTGAAGCAATCATCGGTGCAAAAGTCGATATTTTGGTGCTTGCGGCGCTCGAAGACGCCATTACCGAAGCCAATGTCGAAAAAGTACAGGCTGATGTATTGGTAGAGCTTGCCAATGGGCCGATTGTGAAGCAAGCTGAAAAACAATTGCTCGAAGCTGGTAAAACTATCTTGCCCGATGTCGTAGCAAACGCCGGTGGTGTGATTGTCTCGTATCTTGAATGGGAGCAGAACCAAAAGAACGAACACTGGACCGAAGCAGTGGTAAACCAAAAACTGCAAGATATTTTGGTGCCTGCCACAGTTGCAATGCTTGATCGTGCCAAAGCAAAAAACCTAGGTTTGAAGCAAGCGGCTTTCGAGCTTGCTCTGGAACGTTTGACGGCTGCAATGTAGGCGCACAATCTTTCGTTTTTTTGTACAAATTCCGTGTCAAAACGGTTGTGCTTGCTAGGTATTTCGTACTATAATCGGGACAGATGAGCTTAAAGTAAAAAGAGGGCGATGAAGATCTTGATGCTCGGGTGGGAGCTACCTCCCAATAACAGCGGTGGACTCGGTGTTGCATGCTACGAGCTTTGTAAATCGCTCGCCAAAAAAGGTGCCGATATTGAGTTTGTATTGCCCTACACTGCCGAGCACGACATTGATTTTATGCGCATTACTGCTGCGCACCCGCAACATGTCGCAGATGTAGTGAAATCCGGCATCGCTTACGACAGCTACAAATATATCTTTAGCGACGGACACAGCGAATGGATCGATATCCACCGGCAGCAACAGATTTACGAACACGCCGTCGATCGTTTAGTCCGTGGATCGGATCGCGAATTTGAGGTGGTCCATGCGCACGATTGGCTGACATTTCGGGCCGGTTTACGGATCAAGCAACAGCGCGGTTGCCCGCTGATTGTGCATTTCCATTCGGTTGAAGCCGACCGCGCAGGCCGCGAATATGGCGGTAATCCGCTGGTGCGCGAAATTGAATCGCTGGCCGTGTTGATGGCCGATCAGGTTATTGCGGTGAGCGAACACACCAAAAAAGCGATCGTGCGGGAATACAACCTCCCGGCGGATAAAATTCGCGTCATTCATAATAGCATTAACCCCGATGATATTCAGTTGCTTGAGCCTGACAATTCCTACAAATACCTTACTGCACTGCGCAATCAAGGCTATCATGTAGTGACCAATGTCGGCCGGTTAACTATTCAAAAGGGTCTGCCCAACTTACTTCGAGCCGCCAAGGAAGTCATCGCTCGCGAACCGAAAACCATTTTCTTGATTGTTGGCAGCGGCGAGCAGTATTTCGAACTGTTACAGCTCAGTGCCGATCTCGGTATTGCTAAAAACGTGATCTTTACCGGGTTCCAACGCGGCAAACGCTGGCGAGATTCATACGCCATTGCAGATCTGTTTGTGATGCCCTCGGTTTCCGAGCCGTTCGGCTTAACAGCACTTGAGGCCGTGGGGTATGGCACGCCGGCACTCGTCAGTAAACAATCCGGTGTCGCAGAGGTAATGAAAAATTGCTTGCGCGTTGATTTTTGGGACGTTGAAGAAATGGCCAACCAAATCACTGCATTTGTGAGACATGCTGCCTTACGCGATGAGCTGCACAAAAACGCCTACCAAGAGTTCCAAAAACTATCCTGGGACACGTCGGCCGACAAGCTCTTCAAACTATACGGCGAGCAGCTGCAAGGAGCCATGGCATGAGCCAAAAAGCCATCGTGCTTTACTTGCATGTTCACCAGCCTTACCGTGTGCGGCACTACACTATTTTTGATGCAGGCGTTCACCACGACTATTTTGAGGCGCATTACGATGATCGCACAAGCAATGAGCGAATCATCCATAAAGTGGCCGAAAAATCATACATTCCGACCAACAAGCATCTCTTGGAATTATTGCAGCAACATCCGGAATTTAAATTAAGCTTGTCGATCACCGGTACCGTGCTCGAGCAACTCGAACGCTACGCGCCCGAAGCCCTCGCCTCTTTTCAAGAACTTACGGCCACGGGACGGGTTGAGATTGTTGCCGAAACCTATCATCACAGCTTGGCGTTTTTCTATTCCCGATCGGAATTTGAAGCACAAGTGCGCATGCACCGCGAAAAAGTACAGCAATTGTTTGGCCAGACGCCAAAAGTATTTCGTAATACCGAACTTTCCTACAACAACGACCTCGCCTATTGGGCCGACAAAGCCGGTTACAAAGGCATTTTGACCGAGGGCTGGGACAAAGTACTTGACTGGCGTAGTCCAAACTTCGTGTATCGTCCTGCTTATACCGAAAACATCCGCGTCCTCATGAAAAACTACAAGCTCAGCGACGATATTGCCTTTCGTTTTGGGGATCGTGGCTGGAGCGAGTGGCCGCTTACCGCTGATAAATTCGCCCATTGGCTGAACGAGAGCGGCGATGCCACTAACTTCAATTTATTCATGGATTACGAGACCTTTGGCGAGCACCAGTGGGATGAATCGGGCATCTTTAAGTTCTTGCGACACCTGCCGGGCGAATGGCTCAAGCAACAGGGCAATACTTTTATGACGGTGAGCGAAGTTATCGATGCTTTCGAGCCGGTCGACCATGTGGATGTGCCGCAGACCATTACCTGGGCCGATACCGAACGCGATTTAAGCGCCTGGCTTGGCAACAGCATGCAGCAGCAAGCTATTAACGAGTTGTACGCCCTCGAAAAACGCATTGTGGCCACTGCCGATTTAACACTTATCGAGGACTGGCGTCGCCTGCAAACCTCCGATCACTTTTACTATATGTGCACCAAATGGTTCAACGACGGCGATATCCATGCTTACTTTAGCCCATACGAAAATCCATACGAAGCATTCGTGGCCTTTATGAACGCCTATCACGACCTGATCTTTCGGCTGAGCGAAAAAGGAGTGGAGGTATAACATGGGGCGACCGGTTGTTTTGAGTAATGGCCAGATGTTTGTGGGCTTAGATGAAACCGGCTTGGTGCACGACTTTTACTACCCCTATGTGGGGCTCGACAACCTTACCACGGCGCGTAGTTCCCAGCACAAAATCGGCGTGTGGGCCGATGGTGAATTTCACTGGACCAACGACGGCACCTGGATCATAACCGTCGATTTCGAAGCTAACGCCCTGGTGAGCCGTATTCGTATGCAATCAGATGAGTTGGGGGTGACGCTTGATTTTACCGACTTCGTTGATACCGAATACAACGCGCTCATTCGTCGCGTCACTGTTACTAATGAACGCGATACCGAACGCGACATCAGATTATTCATGCACCAAGTGTTCCAGATTTCTCGTGCCGGCCGGGCCGATACCGCAATGTTTGTACCCGACGACGATTACATTTTGGACTATAAAGGACGCTGCTGTTTGCTGATTGCAGGCAAGTTCGTAAACGACGGCAGCTTCGATCAATACGCGATCGGCAATTACGCGATCGAAGGCAAAGCCGGTACCTTCAAAGATGCCGAAGACGGCGAACTTTCCAATAATGCGATCGAGCACGGCGGCGTGGATTCGGTATTGCGATTCCGCCACAAAACCCCGGCAAAGAGCAATTTTGCCGTCGATTACTGGATTGTGGCGGCCGACAGTCAAAGTGATGCACAGGTGATCCACACCAAGCTCAAATATTATCCGATCGACAATCGCATTCACATCACTCGCGACCATTGGCGCCAATGGTTCAAAAATAGCGAAAAAACACTGGCGAAAATTCCTGAAGATTACCGTGAACCGGTGCAAAAAAGCATGTTGATTATCAAGGCGCACTGCGACGAGCGCGGTTCGATCTTAGCGAGCGGCGACTCAAACATCTTCAATTTTGGCCGTGATTACTACTGCTACTGCTGGCCCCGCGACGCCGCCTATGCCATCTGGCCCCTCATTCGGCTGGGCCAATTTGAAGAAGCCAAAAAGTTCTTCTTATTTGCGCGTGATACCATGCATCGCGACGGCTATCTGATGCACAAATATCAGCCCGACCGCGCTATCGGCAGTACGTGGCACCCGCTCGTTCATGGCCGCCACAAAGAGCTGGCCATCCAAGAAGACGAAACTGCCATGGTCGTATACATGTTGGGCGAATATTACCGTGCGAGCGAAGATATTATTTTTATTGAGAGTTTCTACGACACCTTTATCGCCCCCTGCGCCTCGTTTATGACGGGCTTTATCGACAGTGCCACCGGCTTGCCGCACGCCAGTTATGACTTATGGGAGCAGAAATTTTTAACCTCAACTTACACCGTTTGTACGGTGATCGCGGCGCTCGAAACCGCTACTGAGCTCGCAACCGCGCTCAATCACCCCGATGATGCCGTGCGGTGGCAAAAAGCCGCCGAAAAGATCAGCGCCGGACTCGACAGCTTGTATCACCCTGACGGCTATTTCCGTAAAGGCTTCTTGCTGCAAGAGGACGGTAATTTGCAATACGACGACACGCTCGACGCCTCTAACTTTTACGGACCGTTTATGTACGCCAAATTACCACTCGACGACGAAAAGCTGAAAAGTACGCTCGTCCAAACTGCCAGCCGCTTGCAAAATACCAGCCCAATCGGCGGTGTGATCAGGTTTGAAAACGACGGCTACTTTTTATCCAAGGCCGAATATAAAGGCAATCCGTGGATTGTGTGCACCGAGTGGCTTGCGCAATATTACGCCAGCGTGGGTGAAATCGACAAAGCCAAAGAATTGGTACAATGGGCGCTCGATCGGCGTATGCCGAGCGGTGTACTCAGCGAGCAGTTTGACCCGGATAGCGGCGTTGCCATCAGTGTGAGCCCGCTGGTGTGGAGTCACGCCGAACTTATCAATACGATTCTCGACATTTCAAAAATCGAATAAGCTGTCTATCCGTATGACGGTACCATAATAGAGTTGCTCTTGCGAGGCTAATTTGCTACACTTACATCTGTTATCGCGCACTGCCGACATAGCTCAGTGGCTAGAGCGGCTGTTTTGTAAACAGCGGGTCGTGGGTTCGAATCCCTCTGTCGGCTCCAGCTTGCAGGTACAAGCGCGTGAGTTAACAATGCAGGGTTAGTGAAGCGGTCAAACACGGCTGACTGTAAATCAGCTCCTTCTGGGTTCGGGGGTTCGAATCCCTCACCCTGCACCACATAGAACATTAAACCAAGCAGCATATGAATCGTATGAATAAAAAGCTCTTGTTGGTTGTAATTGCCGTAGTCGTAATCGCGCTTGCGTTGGGCGGACTGCTGTATTATCGACACCACAAATCCCAGAAAAACTGTGTTTCGTTTTACGATAAAACTGGCACGAAGTTACTTTATAAAGATTGCGATCAAGATCCGACTCGCTAGATGTCGCAAAGCTAAGAGCGCCGACTTTGACGTTCTTTTGTTATACTAAGCTCATGAATTGCCCAAAATGTAGCAAACCAATGCGAAAAATTCGCTGGGAGATCACTAACAACTTTAAAATCGGCAAAGATTTTAAAGAGTACGACAAATATACTTACGAATGCAAAGATGACGATATTTGGGTGACTGTTGAAATCCCGATTGCGAAAAAGCCTAACGTATCATGAAATTGCGTAAAAACTCCGCAAAAACTTACACGGCCTATGCAGAGATATATGACACTTATAAAGGTGATCGCTCGGAAAATATTCAGCGAATTGACGCGCTGATCAAGAAACATCACCCTGCTGCTACCACACTGCTCGATCTAGCTTGCGGCACGGGCGCTATTGCTGCCGGCTTGGTTGGCAAATACCTACTTACCGGTGTCGATAACTCCCCTGCTATGCTGCGTGTAGCGAAAGAAAAATTGCCGGACGTGCAATTCGTGCAAGCCGACATGACCGATTTTTCGTTGCAGCAAAAGTTTGACATTGTCTGTTGTTTGCATAATTCCGTCAATCACTTGCTCACGTTCGAAGATTGGGAAAAGATGTTTGCGAACGTCGCCCGACATCTCAAAAAACAAGGAATTTTTATCTTTGACGTTAATCCGGTTGAACGGATGAATCACTTAGCACAATTGGGTTTGCATATGACGCAAGTAGGAGAGGATTATGTTGCCACGCAAGTTCATAGCGACGACTCGCGTCCGGAAAGATTCCAATGGGATGTCAAAGTGTTTCAGCGGCAAAAGCGCAACAACTATACGTTGACGCATGAAGCCATTCCGGTGAGTGCGTTTCCAGATGTAGAGCTCGAGGAAGCACTTCATAGGTCGTTTGATATCGCTGAATCATTTGTGGTTGATACTGCCGAAAAATTCGATGACATTGGCCGGGCGTATTATGTTTGTGTCAAAAAGTAGCCGATCGACCGGAGGTCCATTAAAACGCTTGGTCTAACAGATAAAATATGCTATATTAACCCCTGTACTTTTGTATTTTTGCCGAAGTAGCTCAGTGGTAGAGCACCGCCATGGTAAGGCGGGGGTCACGAGTTCAATCCTCGTCTTCGGCTCCAGAGTTTACATCTGCACGTACATCTGTTAGAATAGAATGAAGTTGTTTTATAAAAGGTAACTCACACATATGGCAAAAAAAGGCGATAAGCGTAAAATTATTGGTTTGGTCAGCGAAGAGTCTGGCGAGCGTATTTATTACACCACCAAAAACACTATGAACACACCGGAAAAGCTGGCTCTGCGCAAATATAGCCCGAAGCTTCGCCGGCATGTATTGTTCACCGAGACCAAGAAAAACTTGGGTCGTAACGAAGTTAAGCCCAAGAAATAATCAAGCTTGCACAATAAAAAACCGCCGAGATGGCGGGTTTTTATTTTGAACTTGTAGTAGTTCTATTGTGGGCGAACAATGGGAAATCCTCGTACTGCATCAGAAAATACCTCGGGTCGAATATATGCCATAACTCCTCCGATGAGACACCTGTGATCTTCTTCATAGATTGTGGTTATGTAAGTCAACTTGTCTGCGCCTACGCTCAGTTCGACATGTGGTGCGGTGCCGCACTAAAGCTAGGAATGACAGGGTACGAAGTCTCAATTCCATTCCTGTCGTGCAGTTTTACGATCGGCACGCCACTTACACCACGACTTTACGGGGGCGCATGATGCGCTTTGGTCGGCCATCGGGCACGATGAGTTTCTTGAGCTTTTGGTCGATCATATCGGCTTGAGCTTGCATACCGTGAGATTCATAGGCGTGTTGCAACAGGGTGTACGTTTCTTTGTTGGGCTCTAAATCGGCAGCTTTTTCAAGAGATTGGAACATCATTTTTTCGTTGCCGAGTTTTTCCTGGACTTTGGCGTATGCCACGTGGCGTGCCGCTAGGCTGTCTTCAAGTTTGAGCGCTTGCTCGAAGGCAATCGCCGCCTTCTCGTAGTTTTCGGTTTCGTAGTAAATGAGTCCTAAGTTGTGCAAACTAGACGGGGTGGCCTCGATACTTGAGGCAATTTCAAAGCAATCGATGGCGTCACGATATTCTTTTTGTTTGGCATATAAAATACCGAGGCGGTTGTACGCGGCGGCGTTTTTTTCGTCGATTTTGAGGATGGTGAGCAGCGCTTTTTCGGCGCGCAAAAAGCGGTTTTCACGCATGCCTTGATGCGCAATATCCCACAATTTGCCTAAGCGATCGCCGATTTTTCGGGAGGCGCCGGCGAACTCATCATTGTGGATGGTTGCATTGTGATAGGCGAGCCAGGCGAACCCGGCTATGATGGCCAACTCATACATAACTAGAAGGTATTATAGCAAAAATCTACAAAGCAAGCATTAGATTTGTAAGAACCAACTTGGTATTGGCATTTTTGGCGAGCGCTGATTCGGCTTCGTAAGTTGCTTTGATAATCTGGTGCCAGCGCGCAATTTTGGTAGGGTCTTGCTGCTTGCTGGCTTGATTACGGCCGGTTTCGGCGATCTGTCGGAGTGCCTGCAACACATACGGCAGCGCTTCTTTTTTCTTGCTTAAGCCATCGACCAGAGCGAGTCGTTCAAAGGTTTTAGTTTGCAAAATAGTCTTAGCTTCGGCCACGGCAGGCGTGAGCGGATGTTCGGTGTTGCCTTCGAGCAATGCCTGCATAAGTCCGGGCAGGCCGCCGCTCAAAAAGAATGCTTTTTCGATGGCCGCCGCTTCAAAGTTTTTTCCAAAATGAGCACGGATATCGCTTTCACTTGCAGGACGTACGGTTAGTGTCTGAACGCGTGAAAGAATGGTTGGCAGCAACGATGATTCGTTTTCAACGGTGAGTAGTATAACGGTGTCGGCCGGTGGCTCCTCGAGGAGTTTTAAAAACGCGTTTTGTGCCTCGGTGGTCATGCGTCCCGCGCCCAAGAGCAAGATAATGCGGCGAATAGTGCCGGCACCGACCGTTTTAAGTTGCGTAAATTGCTGCACGCGGCGAATTTCTTCGATGGAGAGCGTTTGCTCGTCGGGGTTGACGGTAAGTACGTACGGATGTTTTGTGAGCTCGCTTATGGTTTGATCGAGAAGCTGTGCGGCTAGGAGTTCGGCGATTGCACGCTTCCCGATTCCTTTATTGCCTACGATGGCGATGGCGTGCGAGGGGTTTCTAGCTAAGTTTTCGAGCTGAGCCCTGGTTTGTGCGTGAAAAACAAAATCACTGCCGATCACGAAACCAGCTCCTCAAATTCGGGTGGAAGTAGTGCTTCAAAAACATGGCGTTCGCGGTTCGGAAGCGTAATTTCGAGGCTCAGCGCGTGCAAAAAGAGTCGCTCTGCAGGTTTGCCGTCATATAATATATCGCCCACGATCGGATGTCCTTGCTGCGCCAGGTGCACACGAAGCTGGTGGGTGCGGCCGGTTTCGGGTTTGAGCTCGAGTAAGCTGTAGTGCTCGTTTGTCTGGAGCGTTTGGTAATGCGTGATGGCGTGTTTGCCGTTCGCGCCGACACGAAAGGTTGCCGGTGCTTTAGGATTGCGTTCGATCGGCATGTCGATAATCGCGGTTTCGGGCGTAAGCTTGCCGCTGATAACGGCTATGTATGTTTTTTTGACTTTGCGCTCCGAGAATTGCTTTTGCATAAAACTGAGCGCCGCTTGGTTTTTAGCGCAAATAATCACGCCGCTTGTCGCACGATCCAGCCGATGCACAATGCCGGCTCGTTCGCCTTCCATGCCCTGCATCCGGCTGCGTAAGAATGTCGCTACGGTGGCCTCGGGATTAAAAGTGCCTTTGCTGTGCGTGAGAACGCCGGTAGGTTTGTTGATTACTATACAATCGTCGTCTTCGTACAAAACGGGTAAATCAATATCGGGTATGAGGGCAAGTTCACTCAAGTCGTAATCAACCTCGACGCGGTCATTATCCCGCATTTTATAACCTGGCTTGCTCTCGACATCGTTGACGATAATTTTTCCTTGGTCACACAGTTTTTGTATGAAGGCGCGACTGAGCTCTGGAATGTGCGACAAAACAAACACATCGAGCCGTGGTGCGTCTATTCGGCGTAGTTCAATAATCGAACCGTCTTCGTCAACTGGTGCGTGATAGGTAAAAATCATATTAACGCGGTCGCAATCCGACTGCTCTTTGTACGCGTAACAGTGTGGCATTTGCAATTTCGTTCATTTTGATTTCATCGGCTTCAAGTTTTTGCATGAGCGCTGTTCGGTCGACTTGGGCAAGTTTTGTCTGGAAGTCTTGCAGAAACGCTGCGACTTTTTCGGCAACCGCTTTTTTGAGGTCGCCGTAACTGGTCTTACCTTCCCAGGCTTGTTTAACACTTACATTTGTTGGCTCGCTGAGTAGCTCCAAGATTTGCAGCAAGTTTGAAATACCGGGCCGTTCTTTTATGTCAAACCGGATCTCGCCAAAGCTGTCGGTAGTCGCGCTCATGATTTTTTTGCTGGCTGCTTCCGGTGTGTCGCTCAGGAAAATAACGCCCTTGCCTGTTTCATCACTTTTGCTCATCTTTTTGGTCGGATCTTGCAGATCACGAATGCGTAACCCTTGGTCTTTGCCGAAGAATTTGTGTTGTTCGGCCATAGGTTTTGGCATGACAAACAGATCTCCGAACTTGTTGTTGAGACGCTCGGCGATCATACGTGTGAACTCGATGTGTTGCCGTTGGTCGTCACCCACCGGCACATACGAAGCGCCATACAATAAAATGTCAGCTGCCATGAGTGGCGGGTAGTTAAACTGGCCGACCCCAATTCGCTCAGATCCGAGCCGGGCAGACTTATCTTTGAATTCGGTCATGCGGCTTAGCTCGCCAAAACCGGTAAAGCAATCAAAGATCCAGGCCAGTTCGCTGTGGGCCGGTACATAACTTTGGCGGTAAATGTACACATTGGGATTGTCGAGGGGTAGGCCTGCTGCTATAAAAACACGAAGGTTATGCTGTATTTTCGCCTGTAGTTCGTTGTGATCGACCGGAGTCGTAAAACTGTGTAGGTCCGGCATGAATAGTTGCACATCATATTCTCCGGAGTGGCGCTTTGCCATGTCTATAGTTGGCAATAGCGCGCCAAGGTAATTCCCAAGCGTTAAATCATTGTTGGCACGAAGGCCGGTTAAGATAACTTTTCTGTCCATATGTGGTTATTATACCTCAGGTTAGTGTAATTCATGGTGTTGATCAATGGGCTGTGCGTGGCCAGGTGGTGGCAATTCTGGGCCATATACCGGCGGAAGCTCGGCGTCAGGATACGTTATTTGCGCCTGTGCCAACAACTGGTCTTCCTGGAGTTGCACTATTTCCCGGTACTTTCGAGCATGCCAAAGTGTCCGCCGGGACTGTTCGAGGTTGCGCCGGGCGTATTCGCCCAGCATGATGGGGCTGCCATGACTTAATCCGTCACCAATAACCATACCACCTTGTCCCTCAACACGGCGGTAGCCGTAGCTAAGGGCCATGAGCTCATGTTCACGCTCCGCGTTGTTTGTTGGCCCTGATCCGCGCAAAAAGAGTGGCGTTATGCCATGATTGATAAGGGCGCGTACTTCATCACCGGAGATAGCGTCAGTTACTTGTTTAGGAATATGCTCATAATTCCGCATCGATAACCCCTATTAATTACAATGGAAGCCTCCCGCGAAGTGTGAGAGGCTTCCAAAGTTTGTCCGAAGAACCAGGCGCTTAACGCTTGGTAAACTGGCGTTGCTTGCGGGCGCCTTTGAGACCGAACTTCTTGCGCTCTTTGGTGCGCACGTCGCGACCAAGCAGGTCGGCGCGCTTGAGTGTGCTCTTGAAGTCTTCATTGAGCTGCGTCAAAGCTTTGGCAATGCCAAGGCGAATGGCGTCAACCTGGCCGGCGTGGCCACCACCGTCAACACGAACAGTAATATCGTACTTGTTCTCTTGTTGGAGGGCGGCGAAAGGCTTCTCAAGGTCGGTTAAAAGGTTTTTGCTCTCAGCAAAGTATTCATTTGCCGGCTTGCCGTTGATTACAATCGTACCTTTGCCGCTACTGAGGCGAACGCGGGCGGTTGCAGCTTTACGGCGACCCAGGGCGTAGAAATAGTTTTGGTCAGCCATTATTTCTTACCTCCTTTAAGCGAGATGATTTCCGGCTTTTGTGCTTCGTGCTTGTGCTCGCTATCTGCATAGATTTTGAGGCGTTCCAAGCGAGCGTCGCGTAGTTTGTTGACAGGCAACATGCCGCGAACGGCGTGAAACAACGCGTGTGTCGGATCTTTTTCCATCTTCTCGGTCAATGTAGCTTCCTTGAGGCCGCCTGGAAAGTGGCTGTGGTGATAGTACATTTTTTGGTCCATCTTTTTGCCGGTAACAACCGTGTCCTTGGCGTTGATGATGATGACGTAGTCACCACAATCGATGTGCTGTGTAAACATAGGCTTTTCTTTACCGGTAAGCAAGGTGGCAACTCGGGTGGCGATGCGGCCAAGTGGCGCTTCGCTGGCATCGATAACGTACCATTTGCGGGTAACGTCAGTCGGTTTTGCGCTGTAAGTCTTCATTACTTGGTCTCCTTGTCGGCCTTTTTAGGCGCAGCTTTTGCTGTAGGAGTTTTCGTAACGGCTTTCGCGGGTTTTACTGCAGCAGTTTTTGCTACGGGAGCCTCTTTGAGGTCGTCCACAAAACTCACTGTTGCTAGTTGGGCGTTGTCGCCGCGGCGCATGCGAGTTTTGGTAATTCGCACGTGACCACTGACGCGACCTTGCATTTTTGGCGCAAGTTCATCAACGAGCTTGTGCGCGCTTTCGAGCGTTTGCAGCTTGCTAATTACCTGGCGACGGTTGTGCAAGTCACCTTTTTTGGCTTTGGTGATCAATTTTTCAATGTAAGGCACCACTTCTTTGGCCTTAGGAAGGGTGGTTTCAATCGATTCGTACTTGATGAGCGAATCGGCGAGACCCTTCACTAGCGCTTCACGTTGGTCGCGCTCGCGGTGCAGTTTTCGGCCTTGATATCCGTGACGATGCATCTTTTACAGCTCCAACTCTGCGAGTTTCTCTTTCACTTCGTCGAGTGCTTTGCTACCGAAACCTTTGAGGTCGCGGAGCTCGGCATCGCTCAAAGAAAACAAATCTTTGATTGAGTGAATGTCATTGTTAATGAGGGCATTGGTGGTACGAGCCGACAGGTTGAGGTCTTCGATTGAAGTATCAAGTGCGGTTGGCTCATCGGTGCCGGGGTGTGCGTCGTCGCTTGCGGTTTGGGTAGGAACGCCCAATGGCTGTGCGGCTTCAACACGAGTCTTACCGGCCAATGCGGTGTATTGGTTAACCAAGATTGCCGATGCTTCTTCGAAAGCGTCTCGTGGCGTGATGGTACCGTCGGTTTCAACGGTGAGCAGCAGCTTGTCGAGGTCGGTCATTTGGCCAACGCGGGTATTCTCTACTTTGTAGCGAACGCGTACAACGGGGCTGAATACCGCGTCGACAGCGATTTGGTCGCTGGCCTTCTTGGCTGCGCTTTCATCGATGGTGCGGTAGCCGCGGCCGGTTTCAACAACCAAGTCCATAACAAAGTTTGCTTTGTCGTCGTCGAGGGTTGCAATCACGTGATCGGGGTTAACGACTTCAACATCGCTGTTTACGGCGATGTCTTTTGCAGTGACAACACCCTTACCTTTTTTGGTGATGCGAAGGTTTTGCGCGTCGTCGCTGAATACGCGGAAGCGAACACCCTTGAGGTTCAACATAATATCGACAACGTCTTCTTTGACGCCGGCAATAGTGGTGAATTCGTGGGTAGCGCCTTCAACTTTGAAACTGGTAATCGCAGCGCCCGAGATGCTCGAAAGCAAAACGCGGCGGATTGAGTTGCCCAGAGTCATACCGTAACCGCTGTGTAGCGGTTCGATCGCAAAGGTGGCGCTGGTGTCGCTGTGGTCGTCAACATTGACGATACCTGGCGTGTGAATCATTTTTGACATATCTAGCTCATCCTCCCTTAGCGTGAGTAGTATTCCACAATTAGTTGCTCGTTGATTTCGGGCTCTGCGTCATCGCGGGTCGGTGCGCCGGTTACCTCAAGTTCAACTTTCTTACGATTTACTTTCAACCAACCTGGGGTAGTCGATGGTGCTGGACTGACGTCGTCAATTTTCTTGAAATACTCGGTCTGTTTACTGTGGTCGCGGATAGTCAGGGTGTCGCCTGCTTTGAGGCGGATTGAAGGAATGTCAACGCGGCGGCCGTTCAACATGAAGTGACCGTGCGTTACAAGTTGTCGTGCAGCGCGGCGGCTTGGTGCAAAACCGGCGCGGTAGACTGCGTTATCAGCTCGTTGCTCAAGGAACTGCAGTAAAACTTCGCCTGATTGGCCTTGTTTGCGTGAAGCTTCTTTCATAAGGTTGCTGAATTGTTTTTCAAGCAAGCCGTACAAGCGCTTAACTTTTTGCTTTTCGCGAAGTTGGAGCGAATATTGGCTTGGTTTTGCTGGGCGGCGGCCATTGCCTTGCTGCCCAGGGGGGGTAGTGCGCTTAACAAGCGCTTTGTGCGCCTTAGGGTGAAGAGCGTAACCTTCACGGCGGCTCATTTTAACGATTGAGTGAGTATCTCGTGCCATGATTAGATCCTACGTGCTTTCTTAGGACGAACGCCACCATGTGGCACGCCAGTCACGTCAACAATTTTTTCTACTTGGATGTCCAAACCGCTCAGTGCGCGGATGGCGGCATCGCGGCCGAGGCCAACACCTTTTACGTATACGTCGGCTTTGTTAAAACCATGCAATTGTTTTGCAGCTTGACCGGCTTTTTCTGCGGCAACCTGTGCAGCATATGCCGTACCTTTTTTAGAACCGCGGAACCCGCAGCCACCGGCACTGGCAGCAGTTAATGCACCGCCTTGTGCGTCGGTAAAGGTAACGATGGTGTTGTTAAACGTAGCCAAAATGTGGACTTGGCCGGCGGCGACTGAGCGCTTTGCCTTTTTCTTCTTGGGGGTTGTAGTTGTATCTGCCATATTAGTTCCTCATCCTACGTCTTTGAAGCAACTTTCTTAGCCGTTCCACCTACGGTTGTTTTCTTGCCACGGCGAGTGCGGGCATTGGTTTTGGTCCGCTGACCGTGGGCCGGAAGGTTTTGCTTATGGCGCATACCGCGGTAGGCGTTGATGTCCTTGAGCCGCTTGATGTTGCCGGCAACAATACGCTGCAGCTCACCTTCAACGGTGTAGTCGTTGTTGATAACTTCTTGGATGCGGCTGATTTCGGTATCGGTCAAATCTTTGACACGAACCGTTGGCTCAACCTTTGCGGCAGCCAAAATATCGGCGCTGGCTTTTGGACCAATGCCGTAAACATACGTCAAAGCAATTTGAACTTGCTTGTCGGTTGGAATAGTAACACCTGAGATTCGAGCCATATACTAACCCTGCCTCTGCTTGTGTTTGGGCTTTTCACAGATGTTGTATATGCGGCCTTTGCGAATAACGCGCTGGCACTTATCGCACATACCTTTCACGCTTGCACGTACTTTCATACGGATCGTACTCCCTTTCGTTAGTGCACGACACACTGCTTAAATATTATGATTTGCGATAGGTGATTCTGCCCTTAGTAAGATCATAAGGGGTCAACTCGACCGTTACGCTGTCGCCCGGCACAATTCGAATGTAATGTTTCCGCATCTTACCGGCGACGTGAGCTATTATTTGATGGCCGTTCTCGAGTTCTACCTTAAATTGAGTCCCTGGAAGGGTCTCTACAATTGTCCCGGTTAACTCGATCACTTGCTTATTATTAGCCATAAATATAACAAGAGTTAATTATAGCAGTGTTTCGTAGTGATTACAACAATTTTATAGTAGTTCTATTGAAGCGCGATGCGACGAACGGCGCAGTATTAACTTCGTTTGCGGAATGGAAGCTTGCTAAAGCGGCGTTTCTTCTCGCTTTTGATGTCGTTTTCGTCCATGTCTTCGAAGAAATCGGGTTCTGTGTACTGATCGTAAGTCACCATAAGTGCGCGCGATTCGGTAGCACGTAGGGTTTCGAGTGAAACCGACACCAAGATTAGAACACTTGTACCGCCCAGCGCGATATTGGTTGCCAGGAATGCCTGACCAATGATCGGCAAGATCGCCAAAATACCAAGGCTGAACGCACCAAACAGCGTCAAACGGTTTACGGTTTTACCGAGGTGTTTTTCGGTTTGAGCACCAGAGCGCACGCCTTCGATGAATCCACCTTGCTTTTGCAAGTTCTCGGCAATCTCCTTGTTGTTGAACGTCACGCTGGTATAGAAGAACGTAAAGATAAATACCAGTAAGAAATACGTGAGCGGATAGATATACGGCGTGAAACCCGGTGTGTCAAAAGTTTGCGGGGTTGGCGTCTGGAACCAGGTGACTAAATTACTTCCGAGGTGTTGCCAATGCGCGTTGTGTGAGTTGGCCATAAGCTGCCCCACAAAGCTCGGTACGCTCAGGAAAGCGACCGCGAAGATGATCGGCACGACACCTGCGGTTATAAGCTTGATCGGAAGCACCGTAGTTACACCGCCGTAGGTGCGGTTGCCTTGCACCCGTTTGGCGTAATTGATGGTCACGCGTCTGGCTGCTTCGTTGAGCATCACCACAAGCCACGTCACCACCACGACCGCCACCAACATGATCAGCGCCAGCAATGCCCCTTGTTTGCTCACCGGTAATTTATGCCCCCACAATACCCACTTGTCTGTAGCACTGGTAAGACTGCTCACCAGACTGCTAACGGTAGATGGCAAGCCGCTCACAATACCTACAGTAATAAGCAGCGAAATACCATTACCAATACTCTGCTCTGTTACGAGCTCACCCAGCCACATAAGCAGCATCGAACCACCCGTAAGTGCGGCGACCATAAGGCCCCACTGCATAATCGACGCCTGTGCGGTAATATCACCGACACCGCCGTAGTTGCTGGCCGTTTTGCCGATCAAATAAATTGCACCAATCGACTGGATAATCGCCAAGGGGAACGTAAGCATACGAGTGTACTGATTGATCTTTTTCTGCCCAAACTCGCCTTCTTTATGCAGTGCTTCGAGCTTTGGTACGGCTTTGGTAAGTAGCTGCATGATAATAGAGGCGTTAATGTATGGCCCAAGTCCTGCGATCATGATCGAGAAGTTCGCCAGTGCTCCGCCGGATAGGACGTTAATAAAACTCAGTAACTGCGACGAGCCTTGCTGGTTGTTGGTGAATACGTTGTGTAGCACCTGTTGTAATGTTTGGGGATCGCCCAGCGGTACGGGAATATGGGCCAAAATGCGGAATACCAGTAGTACACCAAGAACCGCAAAAATACGCTTGCGCATATCCTTATGTCCCAGGGACTTCGCAATAATTCTCCAGTTCATGAATCTATTCTACCTCATTAAGCTGTGTTTAGAGATAGTATACATAATCAAGCGGCTGTTTGTAAGATGGCAATTACTTTATTACAACCATGCATTCTATTTGCGTTACATAAAACGATCGCGTATTGTGGATCGAACGGAGGTATCAATGGCAGAATTTGATGGAACACACGCTCGATTTAATGAAATCGCGCATTATGAACAAAACGCCCAAATGCTCGCAGTACCTACTCCGCCATGGGATATTGCGGCATGCGGTGACATGATCATTCCTACGCAGCAGCAGCGAGTCAGTCCCAAGGACGCAAAAGACGCTTGCCGTTACCTTATAGAGATGGCCGTGCGCGAGGATGTGTTATTTGCACCAACCCTCGCAACTGCGGCAACTACGGCTAGGTGGCAGGCAGATCATGGAATGCCGATCGGCGGTCTGAATGTCGGTGCTTTGATTGACGACGCGGCATATTTGGCGTGGCACTATCCAAATCCAGGAAATGTTTTACAAGTGCGTGCACACATGGAACGTGCTGCCGAGCGACGTGATGATTGCGCGCAGCATCGGCGATACATTGCTATGGCCGCTACGCTGCGCCGAGGACTGTCGAAACCTACAGCAGATACATTGCTTGCGTATGCCGAAGCGTCGTTGAGTCTGACGCGCCGACAACTGGCATTTGAAAGCGTGCTCAAGACGGTATATGGCGATCGCTACGAGTTTTGGAAATCGATTTCCGATCTCTCGTAGCTTGTCCATCTGTAGCGACTGCAAAAAGACCACCATATTGCAGGTGGTCTTTTACTAAGCTTGATAGGTATGTGGCTTATTTTTTATCTGCTTTTTTGCCGGCGCGATTGGTTTTCTCGACACGAGCTGGACGTGCGGTCTGTCCAACTTTTTCAAAACTACCACCTGCTTTTTGTACGGCTTCGATAGCGCCGGCGCTTGCAGCTTGCAGCTTTACGGTAACTTTTTTGGTAAGCTCACCCTGTACGAGCAATTTTGCCCGTACGAATGGGTTTGAGAGGATACCTGCTTCGGCAAGCACGAATGTGTCAACGATTTTACTACCGAATTGTTCGAGATCGCCGGTGTACACTGTCTCAACTGGTGGTTTGTGTGAGCGGAAGCCAGGCAATTTTGGCAGGCGTTGCATGAGTGGATTCTGACCACCTTCAAAGCCGGGGCGTTTGCTCGAACCAGTACGGGACATCTGTCCTTTGGTACCACGACCGGCAGTTTTACCTTGTCCGGCAGCAATACCACGACCGACGCGTTTTGGCGCTTTGTCTTTGCTGATCTGAAGTTCGTTATATTTCATATCTATTCCTCACTCTTTGCAGCTTTAGCGGGAGCTTTTTTTGCCTGACTTTTTGCAGTGGTAGTGACCCAGTTTTTGGCTGGTTCAATTGACCGCAAGGCAACAATGGTTGCGTATGCCGTGTTCGCTTTGTTGGTTGAGCCCAAAGACTTGCTGAGGGCGTTTTTAACGCCGGCAACTTCCAAAATGGTCCGTACAACACCACCGGCAATCAAACCGGTACCAGCGCTGGCTGGCTTCAGGAGGATACGGGCGCCACTTACTTTTGCTTCGGCTTCGTGCGGCAACGTACCTTTGTACAGCGTTACGGTTACAAGGTGCTTTTTGGCAGACTCAGTAGCTTTGGTGACAGCTGCGGTCACATCGGCGCCTTTTGAGATACCGATACCGACGCGGTTTTTGCGATCACCGACCACAACAAGCGCACGGAAACGGAACCGACGGCCACCCTTTACCACGCGAGCCACGCGGTCGATGTGCACCACGCGCTCATCGAATTGCTTTTCTTCGGGTGCGACTTCGGGACGACGGTCGCGGCGGCGATCACCACCTGGACGACCACCATTACCACGAGGCCCACGACCACCTTGGCCCTGTTGGTGTTGTTGTGCAGCTTGCGCTTCTGCAGCTGCAGCTGGTGCTGAAGAATTGTTTTCAGCCATGTTAGAACTCCAATCCTGCGTTACGTGCTGCATCAGCAAGGGCTTTGACACGACCATGGTACAAACGACCATTGCGGTCAAACACTACTTTGCTAATCTTTGCTGATTTTGCCTTCTTTGCGACTTCGCCGCCAACCCAAGTTGCGCGTTCGGTAAGGCTGCCGTGTGCATCTTTTTTACCCACCGTCGAAATGTAGACAAGGGTTTTGTGCGTGTCGTCGTCGATCAACTGTGCAGTAATATGTCGGTTACTAATGTGAACACTCAAGCGAGGACGAGCGGCGCTACCGCTGATGGTCGCACGAACACGATTCTTGCGAAGTGCGAGGTTGTGTAGTTTGTGTGCAAGTTTATTCATGACAAAGCCTACTTGTCCTTCCCTGATTTACCGCTCTTGCGGATAATGTGTTCGCCTTCGTACTTGATGCCCTTGCCCTTGTAAGGTTCAGGCTTCTTGAGTGCACGAATTTCGGCAGCCGTCTGACCAACTTGTTGTTTGTCGATGCCGGTGACGGTGACTTTGTTCTGCTCAACAGCGGCGGTAATACCGGCTGGCAGTTTATAAATAACATCGTGTGAAAACCCTAAGTTGAACTTGAGGTCGGCACCCTGCAATGCAACGCGGAAACCAACACCGTTGATCTCAAGCTTTTTGCTAAAGCCGGTGCTCACACCAGTTACCATGTTGTTAATAAGCGCGCGCATCAGGCCGTGTTTGGCGCGAATGATTGGCTCGTCGTTTACGCGGGTAACCAAAACTTGGTCGCCTTCAACAGCAACCGTCACACCCGGCATCGTAAACTGCTTCAAAGTGCCTTTTGGACCGGCGACAGTTACGAAATCGGGGTCGACAGTGATTGTCACACCGCTGGGGACTGGGATGGGTAGTTTTCCTACTCGACTCATCGATTTTCCTTTACTTATTTATCCTTATTGGCAATTTTACGTAATGATACGGCGATCGAAACGGCGGCAGCTGCGGTTATAAGGCTGCTTGCCCATATAACGAGTTGCGAAATTCCGATGAAGCTATACATTAGTAAACCTTACAAACTAATTCACCACCAATGCCAAGCTGCTTTGCTTTGCTGCCGAGCATCATACCTTTTGAGGTAGAGATGATGACAACGCCACGTCCGCGCTTAACTGTTGGGATATCACGCGAAGCGTAGTACACGCGGCGGCCGGGCTTGCTCAAACGAACAATTTCGGTGATGCGTGCGTTATCGTCTTCGCTGTTGATAACAATTTTCAGGCTTTTACCAACGGTTGCATCAGCAACCGAAAGGTCGCTAATGAAACCACTCTCTTTCAAGAGCTTGGCAACAGATTCTTTTACTTTTGAATGTGGCAGTACCACCTCGTTTTTGCGTACCGCAATTGCGTTACGAATACGAGTCAGCATGTCAGCGATGGGGTCAGTTGAAACCATATGTTAATCTCCTTCCTACCAACTCGATTTCGTTACACCAGGGATTTCTCCCTTGCTTGCATGTTCACGGAATGAAATACGGCTGAGGCCAAACGTACGCATGTATGCGTGTGGACGGCCGGTTTCAGCACAGCGGTTCTTCCAGCGAGTTGGTGATGAGTTGCGTGGCAATTTTGCCAAGCCTTCTTGGTCACCTAACGCTTTTAGTTCGGCGCGCTTTGCAGCGTACTTCTGGATCATCTTCTGTCGCTTTAAATCGCGAGCGATGTTTGATTTCCGGGCCATTACTTGTTCTCCTTTTCGAACGGCATGCCAAATTTCTCAAGCAATGCCTTGGCGTGTGCTGGCTCCTCGCAGTCAATTACAAAAACTGCTTGAAGCCCGTGGGCGGTTGTAGTTTCATCGAACGTTAGCTCTGGGAAAACTGATTGGTCGGTCATACCGAGGCTAAAGTTACCAGACTTGTCAAAAGCCTTGTTGCTCACACCGTGAAAGTCGCGGAGACGTGGCAGAACAACGGTAATCATGCGGTCCATGAATTCGTACATGAGGTCGCCACGGAGGGTAACCTTCAGGCCGATCATGTTGCCTTCGCGCAGTTTGAAACCGGCGATTGATTTCTTTGCAATAGTTTGGACAGGTTCCTGACCAGTTATTTTGCGAAGTGTGTTTGTTGCGGCTTCGATGACCTTCTTATCGTCTTTTGCGCGGCCAAGGCCAACGTTTACGACAATTTTCTGCAAGCGTGGAACCTGGTGTGCGTTTGCGAGACCGAGTTCTTTCTTGAGGTCAGCGGCAATCGTGTCTTTGTACTGGGCGCGGAGACGAGCAGTAGTGACAACTTTTGCTTGCTTAGCGGGCGTAGCAGCAGCTTTGGTTGCGGTTTTTTCAGCCATTACTTGATCTCCTTTCCACTCGTTTTCATGACACGAGTCTTAGTGCCGTCTTTGGCGACTGCGTAACCGATGCGTGAAGCTTTTTTAGCTGTCGCGTCGTAAATACCAACCTTTGAAACGGCAATTGGCTTGGTGAGTTCAATAATGCCACCTTGTGGGTTAGCACGGTTTGGCTTGACGTGCTTCTTTACGATGTTGATGCCTTCGACGGTCACTTTGTTTTCGCGAGGATGAACAGCAGTTACTTTACCGGTTTTACCCTTGTACTTGCCGATGCGAACCATAACGGTGTCGCCCTTCTTCAAGCGAATTTTAAATACTTTGTCCATTATAGTACCTCCGGTGCAAGGCTGATAATCTTGGCGTAGCCCTGGTCACGAAGTTCGCGTGGCACTGGCCCGAAAATACGGGTTGCGCGTGGCTGTTTGTCGTCGCCGATGATAACAGCGGCATTGTCGTCGAACTTGATGGTCGAACCGTCTTTGCGGCGGATCTTCTCTTTGGTGCGAACAACAACGGCCTTCACGACTGACTTCTTTTTGACGTTACCTTGCGGGTTTGCATCTTTTACCGTTGCGACGATAATGTCGCCAACTCGTGCGTAACGGCGGCGGGTACCACCAAGCACGCGGATACACAAAATTTCTTTTGCGCCACTGTTGTCACAAACAGTGAGCCGGCTTTCTTGTTGAACCATTACGCTTTCTCCTCCTCTGTTGTAGCAGCTTCTTTTGCTACGACAGGAGTTTCACTCTCTTTGTGCTGTACGCCGGCCTTTTCGATAACACGATCGAGGGCGTGGCGCTTACGAGCGCTCAAAGGTCGAGTTTCAACGATGGCAACTTTGTCGCCTTCGCCGGCTTCGTTCTTTTCGTCGTGGGCCATGAACTTGGTGCTCACCATGTACTTTTTGCGGTACAGGGGATGAGTTTTGCTCGTTTGCACAGTAACCACGATGGTCTTGTCGGCCTTGTTGCTCGAAACGATGCCGATTAATGTTTTAGCCATTATTTTGTCTCCTTCGCGAGTTGTTCACCCAGCACGGTTAACATGCGCGCGAGGTCCTTACGTTTGCTGCGGACAATCCGCACGTTTTGGACTTCGCCGAGGTGCAGGCGACGCTGGAGTTCTGCAATTTCCTCACGTAATTTCGTGCTCTCGGTGGCAAGCTCTGCGGTTGAAAGTTTGCGGATATCGACGATTTTCATTACGCCTCCTCCTTCACCAAGAATTTAGTTTTAACAGGAAGTTTGTGAGCGGCGAGGCGCATTGCTTCGCGAGCTACTTCTTCGGTAACACCTTGCATTTCAAACAGGATGGTGCCGGGGCGAACCTTTGCAACAAAGTACTCAGGATTACCCTTACCGCTACCCATTTTCACATCCTGTGGTTTTTTGGTCACTGGAGTGTGCGGGAAAATGCGGATCCAAATTTTACCACCACGCTTGATGTAGCGGGTCATCGCCTGACGTGCAGATTCAATCTGACGGCTGGTGATGCGTTCGTGGCTCTGGCATTGCAGGGCAAATTCGCCGAAGGCAATGTAGTTGCCGCTGGTAGCGACACCGCGGATCTTGCCCTTACGAACCTTACGGAACTTAGTACGATTCGGGATTAACATTACGCGACCTCCCCTTTGTAGATCCAAACCTTAACGCCGATAATACCAGCGGTAGTTTGAGCAGGAACAAGCGCGTAATCGATGTTTGCGCGAAGGGTGTGAAGTGGAACTGAACCGGCAACTTCTTTTTCGCGGCGGCTCATTTCAGCGCCATTCAAACGACCTGCCACTTCGATGCGAATACCTTGGGCGCCGGCACGCATGGTGCTTGCTGCCGAAGATTTGATCGCACGGCGGAAGTTCATACGGCGCTCGAGTTGGTGGGCGATGTTCTCGGCAACCAATTTGGCGTAGAGTTCCGGCTTTTTGATTTCTTCGATGTTAACGCGAGTCTGTGTGCCATAGATTTTTTCAATCGTAGCTTTCAGCTCTTGCGCACCAGCACCACCGCGACCGATAACAACACCTGCTTTTGCAGTAGAAATCGTTACCGTAACGAGGTTTGGTGAACGCTCAATGTCAACTTTGTTGATCGCTGCGCGTGAACCCAGTTTGTTCTGGATCATGCGGCGAACCTTGAGGTCGTCGGCAAGGTATTGTGCGTATTCGCGCTTGCCTACGAACCATTTGCTGCGCCAGTCTTTGTTGACCTGGAGGCGCATGCTAATTGGATTAACTTTTTGGCCCATATTATTTTGCCTCCTTCTCGGCCTTGGCTGGCTTCTTGGCGGCACGTGCCTCACCGTCGACGACGACGCGAATGTGCGAGGTGCGGCGTTGGAATGGCAATGCTTGACCGCGAGCAGCGGGGCGGAACCGCTTGATGCGTGCACCAGGCGATACGCTAATTTCAGTGATGGTCAAAGTGTCGGGCTTGAGATTATGGTTGTGGTCAGCGTTGGCGCGAGCGCTTTCGATAACTTTCTTGATAGGAAGTGCTGAGCGACGAGGTGTGTGCTCTAAAATGGTGAGCGCTTCTGCCACGGTGCGTCCGCGAACCAAAGCGACGACAACGCCGACTTTGCGCGGGCTCATGCGAACTCCCTTTGCGATTGCTTTAACTGCCATGATACTACTTCTTGCCCTTTGCTAACTTACCACCGTGTGAACGGAATTTGCGCGTAGGTGAAAATTCACCCAGTTTGTGACCGACCATGTTCTCGGTGACGAAGACAGGAACGTGTACTTTACCGTTGTGGACTGCAAAAGTGCGGCCTACGAATTCCGGTGCGATAACACTTGCCCGTGCCCAAGTCTTGATAATGGTTCGGCTTTCTGCCCCCAAAGCGGCTACCTTTTTAGCAAGCTTGGGGTCAATAAATGGTCCTTTTTTCAGTGAACGACTCATTACTTAACCTCTTACTTTCTCTTGGCCGCGTGACGGCTTCTTACAATAAACTGGCTGGTGCTCTTGCGACGGCGAGTCTTGAAGCCCAAAGTCTTCTGACCCCAAGGCGTACGAGGCGCCTTAGCCATACGGTGACGACCACCGTCACCACCACCATGCGGGTGATCAACGGCATTCATAACAACACCACGGACACCTGGGCGCTTACCCAAGTGGCGGTTACGACCAGCTTTACCGATCTTGATGTTTTGGTGTTGTTCGTTACCGATAGTACCGAGGCTGGCGGTGCATTCCAGGTGAACCAAGCGGACTTCGCCCGATGGCAAGCGAACCTGGCCGTATTCACCTTCTTTTGCCATCAGCTGTGCGCTGTTACCGGCTGAACGCACCAACTGTGCGCCGCGGCCGGGCTGCAATTCGATAGCGTGGATGGTGCTACCAACAGGGATGCTCTTAAGTGGAAGGCGATTGCCGTTTTCGATAGCTACTTCTTCACCACTGTGAATGGTTTGGCCGACTTTCATGCCGCCCGAAGCCAAAATGTAGTGATACGTACCCTTGTCGTCTTTGATGCGCGCGATGCGAGCAGAGCGGTTCGGGTCGTATTCGATGTGCTCAACTGTTGCGGTCACACCTTGCTCGAGTGCAAAGTTCACCAGGCGATAGAACTTACGTGCGCCACCACCGCGGTGACGAGTCGTAATGCGACCTTGGTTGTTGCGACCGTTCGTGCGGCGCTTGGTAACGAGCAACGAGCGCAGGGGTTTGTTGGTTGTAATACCATCAAAGTCCTGGCTGGTCATGCCACGGCGACCGGGAGTAGTCGGCTTGTGTGCTTTAATTGCCATTACTTCTTCTCCTCTTTCTTGGCGGCTTTCTCAGCGCGCTTTGCAGCTTTTTTGTCAGCTTCTTCGAGCTTTTGCTCTTCTTCTTTAATGCTTTCAAAGAATGGGAGCTTGTCGCCGTCTTTCAACGTAACGTAAGCTTTCTTGATGTCTGAACGAGCACCAGAAACAGCGCGGCCACCTTTTTTGACGGTGCGCTTTACTTTACCTTTGACGTTCACGATGTTAACGGCTTCGACCGTAACTTTAAACTGGGCAGCAACGGCGCGAGCGACGGTGTGTTTGGTAGCGTCAGTCGGAACGTCGAATACGTATACGTTGCGCGTTTCGCTCAGACCGTAGCTTTTTTCGCTCATGCGTGGTTTGAGTACGAGATTGTTTTCCATTATTTTTTACCTCCGAGCCATTCATGAACGGTCGTAAGTGCTGGCTGTTCAATAACGATCGCATCGGCATTCAGTACGTCGTACACGCTCAGGTAGCGAGCTTGGACAGCTTTTACCTTTGGCAAGTTACGAGTTGCGCGCTCAACAGCGGCGTCTTTTTCGTTTACCACGATCAAGACCGAGCCTTTGGCGTCAATTTTAGCAAGCAGTTTTGCTGTTTCAGCAACTTTTGCATGTTTGAAGTCGAGGGTTTCGACAACTTTGATGCGGCCTTCACTGCTTGACAAGCTGAGTGCTTGGCGGATTGCTTGGCGCTTTGCGGCAACCGAGATTTTCTTGGTGTAGTTTTCTTCGCCGGTTGGACCGAATACGATACCACCACCACGCCAGATTGGGTTTCGGGTTGAACCGAATCGTGCGCGGCCAGTACCTTTTTGGCGCCATGGCTTGCGGCCACCACCGCGAACTAAACCACGAGTCTTGGTGACAGCGAGGTTTTCACGGCCGTTGGCGAGGTACGCGACGTAGGCGAGTTTCAGAAGGTCGTGGTTTTCAGGCATAACCTCGAAGACTGATTTGTCGAGCTTTGCAGCCGTTGCTGCTTTCGTACCGCTCTTGGTGTAGGTAGAAACAGCCATTATTTAGCCTCCTTGATAACAACGATGCCTTTGCGTGGGCCGGGAACGGCACCGGTAACACCGATGACGCCGAGTTCTGTGTCCACAAGTGCAACTTTGAGGTTCTTGACCGTAACTTGTTCGTAACCCATTTGACCAGCCATTTTCTTACCTTTGAAAATGTGCTGTGGGTACATCGAACCGATCGAACCGGGACGGCGGTAGCTGCGGCCACCGTGCGTCTTGCGACCGCGGTGGAAGTTGTGGCGTTTGATGGTACCAGCCCAACCTTTACCCTTGCTTGTACCGGTTGCGTCGATTTCGTCACCAATTGAAAAGACCTCGGGGTTGATTTTCTCGCCAACCTTGAGGTCTTCAGTGATTTCGGAAACGCGGAACTCACGAATAATCTTCGGGAGGACGCCGGCTGCCTTAAAGTGGCCTTGCTGTGCTTTGGCAACGTTTTGTTGTTTTGCTTCCTCAAAACCGATCTGAATAGCGGTGTAGCCGTCATTCTCGTCTGTTTTGACCTGTGTAATGACACAGGGACTAGCGGAAAGCAAGGTGATAGCTTGAACCGTACCGTCATCAGCGATGGTACTGGTCATGCCAACCTTTCGAGTGATTAATGCTTTCATAGTATCTCCGTGCGAGCGCTTGGCCGCCGCCACTTCTTACCTGTTGCCGTTCATTTTTCTGCCGACTGACACAAAAATGCTCGGCTCCGAGCGGTTTCTGATCTGTTACGATCGGACCTTCCCAAATCACCAAGTACAGGAATTTGTTATACCTCAACAGTGTAGCACTCAAACGCTACTCCTGTCAATCCGTTGTCTATTCTACATTAACATGGGTGGTTCTGGCGTTGATCGAACGATTCCAAAATTAGCAAGCCAGACCGCTATTTTGTCTGGTGCAAATTTTTGCTATCCTTAAATATTCTATGTCTTCTCCAGAACACTTCTCCTCCCCTACCGATCCTACACTTGTTGATACAGTAATCCCACCAGACGCAGCCGCGTCTTCAGAATCACAAGCAGAACTTGACTACGAAGTACAATTCATGGATACAGAATTGTTTGAAGAAGCTCTTGAGCTCCGTGAGAGAATGGTTCGTTGGGTGGTAGGGAAAGGCCCCAGCTACCTGATAAGTTATGACGTGGCCGAAGATATTGTTCATGCAGCGTATCTTAGGTTGTGGGAACAATTTGGGCCAGAGACGCCCGAAGCTGAACGACGGCAACTAAAGGTTTTCCCGGACCAGCGACCAGTCACAGGAGTTAAGAATCTTCTTCACGCAATCGCTGAATATGGTCGTCTTACGCGCATATCCTATCAAAGACGCCCTGTGGCAAGCATTGACGAGATGGATTTTTTGAGCCCTCTACGCCAGCATACGAAAGCCCTGCATCGATAGCGGGGCTTGCAGATACTCAAACACGATTACTGCACGCTTTGGACGTTAGTGAACGTGTTACCATGGAGCTTCTCGTAGAAGGTTATAAACCCAAAGAAATCGCCGCCATACTGGTAAGAAGTGAGCGTACGGTTCGATCACATATATCGAAGGCACGGGCAAAACTGCGCGTTGTACTCAATGACGATCCCGACCTATTGCGCGACTGAAATATACAGGCCGAATGGCGCAAAGTAGCCGATAAGCATCGCGACCAGCAACACCGCATACTCTATTTTGCGGTCAATTTGAAAGTGGTCGTGGAATGCGAACAAGATGCCAATGATCAATCCTACCGGAATAGGCATGGTGTTGTTACCACTCGACAATTTGAGCCACAACGAACCAAGTATCAGGTATAAAACAATCTTGAGTAGAAAGACGCCGTCGTATTCTTGAGTTGCAGTTGTTGCTCGGGCGCGCGTCGCCGCAGACTTTTTTGATTTTTGTTTTGACATATGCAGGCATTGTAGGTCAATATGTCCGCGGCCGCAAGTCGTGCGTGGCAATCAAACCCTGTATACTGCTAGCATATATGGATACAGAATTGCCTCGCGTTGTCATTATTGGCCACGTTTGCATTGATAGCAATACAACCGAACATAATAGTTACACCAGTTGGGGGTCATCAGCACTTTACATAGCACAATATATACAACAACAATACCAGGTACAGCCTTTGGTCATAGCAGAGTACGGTGCGGATCTTTTGCCGTATTTGCCTGAAGGGATTCGATTGCTACCCGACAAGCCTACACAACCGGCAAGTTTGCGTTACGAGAACGATACAAGAGTTGTCCCGCGTATTTGGCGTTGCTTTAATGCGGAATTTTCACCTGAGCCCGCCCTTACCACTGCAGTAATCGAAGCACTACAAACAGCAGATATCGTTTTTGTTGCGACGCTATTGCCTAATTACTCATCGGGATTTCTGGAACAAGCCTTGCGCTATACCAAACCTACGGCCCTGCGGGTGTTGTGCCCACAAGGCAACTTACGTCAGATTGACGCTGAAGGCTTGGTGCATCCGCGTGATTTTAACGAAGCACCTGAGCTCGTGCCTAGGTTCTCGCTTACTATTTACTCCGAAGAAGATACTCCGAGTGCGCTGAGCGATGCCGCGGTCTGGACGAAACAATCTAAGGCACGGATTATCGTGACGCAAGGTGAAAATGGTGCTTCTATTTTTGAGCATGGGGAGTGTTTGCGAATACCCACTAGGCCCTTATCGCCGGATCAAATCGTTGATTCTGTGGGTTGTGGCGACGTATTTCAAGCCGCCGTAGCCTATGAATATCACGCCACGCGAGATCTACCCTCGGCGGTACGAGCTGCACACATTGCGGCAGCCGATAAGCTGGCCGCATCGATGGATTAAGTAAGAAGGCCTACTTCTCTGAAGGCGGTGTTCGTGTCCAACTATAGGTATATCCTTCCAGGACTGCGCCATTACGGAGGTTGACTAGCGTGTCGCTGAAATCACGGAGTGTCAAAGTTGCGGTTTTCTGCGCAGATCGTATTGGGTGTTTCGATCGGTCCTCGGCCAATACAAAGGTTCGGGCAAGTCTCCTTAATCGCATCCTTCCCATCATGCTTCGAGGTTTGTTCGGGTAATCGATAGTCAGTTCGGCCGTACAAGCGCCGATGTATTGTTTTGTTTTGAGCGAAAAAGGGACTGCCGCCTCAATCTCGTACCCGCCTTCAGCTGTTTTTGTACACATAAAACGGGGCTCAATACCATCGGGCATGCGCATAGGAATCTTATTTTGTAGCTCGGGACGCTGTTCCTGTGGATCAATTTCTTCAAAATCGATCTGTAGGGCATCAGGGTGCTCGTGGAATAATAACAGCCGATTTAATTCTTGGTTTGCCGAGCCAAAGGCATGACGGCCGAGCGGCGTTGCTAAATCGGGCAATGGTAGCGGAAATTCACAGGTAAGTAGTTGATTCATAATGAAAGTCGCCCGTTGCCGAGCGACTCTTGCCTTTGCTTTGCGTGCAGTTACATTTTAATTTCGACGTCGCAACCAGCTGGGAGACTGAGATTAGTCAAGCTGTCGATGGTCTTTGGCGTTGGATCGGTAACGTCGATAAGGCGCTTGTGAATGCGCATTTCAAACTGTTCGCGACCTTTTTTGTAGACGTGTGGGCTTTTGACCACGGTGAATACATTACGGTCGGTCGGCAGTGGGATCGGACCGGCAATTGTTGCGCCGGTGCGTAGTGCAGTATCAACGATTTGCTTTGCGGCTTGGTCGATCACTTTGTGGTCGTAAGCCTTCAGGCGAATACGAATACGTTGTTTTTGGTCTTTCTTTGGTTCTACCATGTAGAATAACTCCCTTTGTGCGATGCCGTAACCTCTGTCGGTATTTCACGACCGAGTTCTCGACATAATTAATGAATACTGAGGGTATTATAACTGTTTAGGCTTCTTCTGGCAAGGTGGGAACTGTTCGCAGTGGCGGGCGTTCCGGGCCATATTCTATATCACTGAGATACACGCCTTCAGGATACTCCTCGCACGGCTGTACATAGGTACTTACCTTGGGTATATTTTCTATTTCACTCTCACAGATTTCACGCCCGCAGGTAACGGTGCCACCCCTATTTCTGGCTACTTCTTTTGCGACGCCTAACGCGTCGCGTAAATCTGGATCTAGGGCATCCCTTCTTAACCCGCACACAATGCTACCGAGACACATTTCTGTGTAGCGCTCGCCTGCTGCGTGGAATCGCCGGATAAGATCCATACATCTTGGTTCTTGCTCGCTTGCGCCCGGTTGGTCGCCACCACTATCTACGTCGAGATGTATAATTTCTGTCATAATTTATATGTACCGTATCAGATTTGATAAAAGTAAATGCCCGAGACTTATGCCCGGGCATTTACAAAGGTGTGTTAGATCAACTATTTGATGATCTTGGTAACAACACCAGCACCAACGGTGCGGCCACCTTCGCGGATAGCGAAGCGAAGACCGTCGTCCATGGCGATTGGCGCAAGCAACTTAACCTTGAAGGTTACAGTGTCGCCTGGCATTACCATTTCTTTGTCGGCTGGCAATTCAACTTCACCGGTGACGTCAGTCGTGCGGAAGTAGAACTGTGGTTTGTAGCCCTTGAAGAATGGTGTGTGGCGGCCACCTTCGTCCTTGTTCAGAATGTAAACTTCTGACTCGAACTCAGTGTGTGGGGTAACCGTGCCTGGCTTGGCAAGAACCTGACCGCGCTCGATGTCGTCGCGCTCAATACCGCGGAGCAATACACCGGCGTTGTCACCAGCTTGACCTTGGTCAAGTTGTTTCTTGAAGGCTTCAATACCAGTTACAACTGATTTCTTGGTGTCGCGGATACCAACGATTTCAACTTCGTCGTTGATCTTTACGATACCTTGTTCAACACGACCGGTTGCAACGGTACCACGACCCTTGATCGAGAATACGTCTTCGATAGGCATCAGGAATGGCTTGTCGAGGTCGCGCTTTGGCTCTTCAACATATTCGTCCATAGCCTTAACGAGTTCCATAATGGCGTCTTCGTTAGCGCTGTCACCTTCGAGAGCTTTGGTTGCGGAACCGCGGATGATTGGGCAGTCGCGGTCGAAACCGTTCTTTTCCAAAAGTTCGCGAACTTCTTCTTCAACCAAGTCAACGAGTTCGGCGTCGGCGAGGTCCATCTTGTTGAGGAACACGAGGATCTTTGGCACGCCAACCTGGTGAGCAAGCAAAACGTGCTCGCGGGTTTGTGGCATAGGACCGTCGGCAGCAGATACGACGAGGATAGCACCGTCAACCTGAGCGGCACCGGTGATCATGTTCTTAACGTAGTCGGCGTGACCAGGCATGTCGACGTGCGCGTAGTGACGCTTTTCACTCTCATACTCGTTGTGAGCGGTAGCGATGGTAATACCACGCTGGCGCTCTTCTGGAGCGTTGTCAATTTGGTCGTAAGCTACGGCCTTGTTAGTTGCGCTTGGAAGGCGCTTTGCGAGGACAGTAGTGATTGCTGCTGTCAGAGTAGTTTTACCGTGGTCAACGTGGCCCATGGTACCAACGTTAACGTGCGGCTTACTACGGTCAAATGTATCTGCCATTAAGATGACTCCTTTTAATTAGTACTGTTTGGCTCATGAGTAATAAACTCACACCAGTGACCAAAGTATTGTACCGAAAACTACCGGAGGTGTAAAGTAAAATTTGCTTTTTCGCCATAGACCGCGCATACTTGCAATCATGTTGGTACAAAACCACGTTATTATTGCCATTATTATTCCCGACGCCGGGTGATTTTTGGCATACTAATTAAGTAACCAAACGTCCCCGGAAACCCGGGGATTTTTTATTTGCAAAAGTATTTGAAAGGAATTTTTACGATGACGACAGTAGAGCGGTCAGGACTAATAGAGGCAGAGCGGCCGGTGCCAGTGGAAATGGCCGCACAGGCACTCCATGGCCAGGAATTATACGAAACGGTGAGCGCCAGCCTCGACGAACTTTATAATGTACGGCTGCTGCTTCGACCCGAGGTTGTGTGCGATCCCGCACTAGTGGTCCGTGAAACCGCTTTCCGTGATGCTTTGCCAACCACGCCGCTCACCGAACGATACGATGTGGGTGGCGAAGCCGTCCGAGTCTTCGAAAAGAACGAAGCTGTGCGTGGAACCGGCTCATTCAAAGAGCAAGGCGCCTTTTGGGCGGGATGGCAGGCTTTCCAAGCCGATCCGCGCACGCGAGTATTTGCCGCGTATAGCGCCGGCAATCATGCGGCAGGTGGAAGTAAGTTCGTAAATTGGCTCAACGCGAGCATCGACCTTGGTTTTATTCCCCGACCCGACTATATAACACTTGCCGAATGGCGCACTCCGGCGACTATGGAGGCCTTCTGCAAAACCACCGCCAGCGAAGATAAAATAGAAAAATTGGACGCCATGGGCGCGAACATCAATCAGAAAGATGTGTTTGGCAATGATCTCGACTCGCTCGCTGATGCCCGAGGTGCCGCCGAATTGTTCGTTGCAACCTCTGATACGCCGGCCGCGCTCATCCCACCTTATGCTCACGAACATGTAATGGCCGGACAAGCAAACACTTTGTTAAGCAGTCTAATGCAATTGCGCGCTGCCGGCGTTGATCTCCGCGAAAAGCCTGTCGTATTCTATGCCGGTTCCGGCGGCAATGGACTGGCGAACGGCATGGCCGTAGCGCTGGACAAACTGGTGGAGCTCGGCGCGGTACATCCTGAATCGCACATCGTCGCGTGTCAGATGGAGGGCTGTGATGCCACGCAACGCGGCCTGGCGCGCCTTGATGCCGGTGAAACCGACATGACAGGCCTTTTTGACACCGAAGCTGATGTTCCTTTTGATGGCTCTGCCGACGGGACCGCGGTCGAGGTGCCCGACTTAGGAAACTTACGCCTTGCCCAATTGCTACGTGACAAGGGCCGTATGCGTTTTATGACCGTGACCAAGGCGGAGGTCGGACAAGATATGGATCGGGCGGCAGTCCTGGGCGTTCTCGAAGAACCGGCGGCTGGTGTGGCTGGCGCGGGTCTTCGCAAAGACCTCAAGCGTACATTGTGGCAAACCCCATTCGAAGGAGTCGCAGTGCATGTAGTAAGCGGCGGCAACTGCAGCGAGAGCACTCGCGCAGACTTTGCGCTTGCGGCAGCACAAAATCTGGGTCGCGCCGCAGTAGTCACGGCCGAAGCCAAACAATATGGCACCGGCAAAAAACTTACTCGCGATGGTCAAGCGTTTGTCATGAGTACTTCGGTATTCAGTGGCCCGACGCAACGAGCATGGGTTACGCCAAGCCGATAACAGTCCGCCGTACTGTCGTAATTTTAGGCGTCATCTTCGACGATCGCCTGCCCCATAGATACATCGGGCATGTCGGAGTCCTGAATCGAACGGCACACATAAATAATAGTATGAAACAGTGTAGCAATGGCTTCGGGTGAGAGTGGGCCGGTGCTTGCGCGTGTTACGTTTTGCACGACTTCCGTTTCACGTTCCGGCCGATAGACGCCTGAGCTGCCCTTGGCGATGCGCACTTGAAGCGACAATTGTGCGCGTTTGTTGAGTAAGGTAACGAGTTCTTCGTCGATTGTATCAATCTGTTTTCGAAGGTTGGTAATTTGAGTCATATCTTCCATCATCATATGATATCTGTTTGGACAAACAAAAACCACCTTTTTGACAGATGGTTTTATCGGTTTGACTTACGGACACCGCAAGCCGATGCTTATTTGGCGGAATTGATGTTGGCTTTGAGTTTGTCTAGGCCTGCATCCGTAAATAATTCCCGAGGTAGAATGATACAAACCTTACTCGCTTTTTGGCGCAATACTAAGAAATTGCCTTGCTCTGTTACGTTCTTAAATACGCTGTATGCTATCTTGGAAGTTGCCTTGGGCATGACAATTGCCAACTCCTTGGCGCCCAAAGTTGCGGCAATGCTCGATCCAACAGGAAATATCATCTTAAAGCGCTTCCGAATATTGTGGTACCGCGACCAGGGCAGCACTACAAACGCAAGCACGGCATACGAAAGTGCATACCACACGCTTTGCAGCGCAAAACCAATGTAAATGCTAAACGCCAGCATAACCAGGTAGGTCACCGCTACGAGCGGCTGCCGAAATTGGAAGCCCAAAAACGCTCGCGCCATGTCACTGGCAGTTGTCTCAGTGATGGTAAAACTGTGTGCTTTGGACATGGCGCTTCCTTATTGCTCGCGAATTAGTTATTTAGCGTGCTTTGCGATGATGGCTTCGGTAACGTGACCCGGAACGTCGGCGTAGTGGTCGAGCTCCATGCTTGAGCTGGCACGTCCTTGGGTAGTTGAGCGTAAGTTGGTCGTGTAACCAAACATTTCACCAAGTGGCACAAAAGCAGTGATTTCTTTGACGCCGCCCGGTAGATCTTCCATCGATTCGATGCGACCGCGCTTACTGTTAAGATCACCGATAACGTCGCCCATGAATTGCTCAGGAGTTACGACAACCACTTTCATGATTGGCTCAAGCAGTACCGGGTTTGCTTTCTTGACGCCCTCTTGCAGCGCCATGGAGCCGGCGATCTTAAACGCCATCTCGCTCGAGTCAACTTCGTGGTAACTTCCGTCGTAGAGTTCAACTTTGATGTCAACAACCGGGTAGCCGGCAATTACACCGTTGTTCATGGCTTCTTCGATACCTTGCTGGACCGGTTTGATGTATTCGCCGGGAACCACACCACCCTTGATCGAGTTGATGAATTCGAAGCCGGCGCCCTTTTCGTTCTGTGAAAGGCGAAGCCAAACGTCACCGTATTGACCACGACCACCAGATTGGCGGACAAACTTACCTTGGATTTCCACGGCATCTTTGCGGATGGTTTCACGGTACGCAACCTGTGGTTGGCCGATGTTCGCCTCGACGTTGAACTCGCGCTTCATGCGGTCAACGAGGATTTCAAGGTGCAACTCGCCCATACCACTGATGATGGTCTGGCCGGTTTCGTCGTCAACCTTCACACGGAAGGTCGGGTCTTCTTCGGCTAAGCGCTGGAGCGCGATGCTCATTTTTTCTTGGTCGGATTTGGTTTTTGGCTCGATAGCGATCGAAACCGGAGGCTCTGGGAAGTCGATCGATTCAAGAACGATCGGGTTATTGGTGTCACACAGAGTGTTACCGGTCGTGGTGCCTTTAAGGCCTACAATCGCGGCGATATCCCCAGCAGAAACTTCGGTTACGTCCTCGCGCTTGTCGGCTTGCATGCGGACGATACGGCCCACGCGCTCTTTTTCACCGGTTGAGCTATTGAGGATGTACGAACCGGCTTGCAATTTACCGGAGTACACACGGAAGTATGCGAGCTTACCCACGAATGGGTCGGTTGCAATCTTAAAGGCGAGCCCAGAAAACGGATCACTTTCAGAGACTTTGCGCTCGATTTCGTCGCCGGTCTTTGGGTGGGTACCCCAGGTTGAACCGCGATCTTCCGGACTTGGCAAGAGCTCTACAACGAGGTCGAGCAGCTTCTCAACGATCACACCACGGCCGTCGCCGCCGGTTACGGCAAAGAAGTTACCAGACAAAATAGCTGCGCGAACGGCTTGCTTGATTTCGTCTTCGGTAAGGCCGTCTTCACCAACTTCAAAGAATTTCTCGAGCAATGCTTCGTCTTCAGCAACCGCGTTTTCAATAAGAAGGCTGCGGTATTTCTTGGCTTTGTCGAGCATGTCGGCAGGAATTTCGCCTTCAACCAATTCGTGATCGGTGAAGTTGCTGTAGGTGTAGGCCTTCATGGTAACGAGGTCGACAACACCGTTGATGCTCTGTTCGAACCCAATTGGCAGGTGAATTGGGAACGCGCGCTTGTTGAGGCGAGCATGGATCGAGTCGAGTGACTTGTAGAAATCGCCACCGGTTTGGTTGATCTTGTTGATGAAACAGATACGTGGCACGCCATATTTGTCTGCTTGGCGCCAGACGGTTTCGGACTGGCTTTCCACGCCCATCTTGCCATCGAAGACCACAACGGCACCGTCGAGCACGCGGAGTGAGCGCTCAACTTCGACCGTAAAGTCGATGTGGCCGGGGGTGTCGATGATGTTGATCTGCTTGCCCTTCCAGTAGCAAGTTACGGCTGCAGACACGATCGTAATGCCGCGTTCGCGTTCCTGAGCCATCCAGTCGGTAGTTGTTTCACCTTCGTGAACGGCACCGATTTTGTGCTTCAGCCCGGTGCGGTACAGAATACCTTCGGTGGTAGTGGTTTTACCGGCGTCGATGTGCGCGATAATACCAATGTTTCGTAGATCTTGTAGTTTATATTTGGTTCCTGCCATGGTAGTCGTTTATGGTTACCTTTCTTTAATACAATTAGCCAAACTTTCGTTGCCTTATTTTAGACAAACTAAAAGAACGGCACTTACGTATTATTTTAGCAGAAATACCGCTGTTATGCTAGCTGTTCACCGAAGAGTTGCGTAGTGGGCAAAATATCGGGCAGTAATAGCGTACGCGCAATGGTCTCACCAACGAAATGTTCAAACTCAGCGTTATGTTCTGGCTTTATATAGCTCATGACAATACTACTTACCGGCAAAGCACCGTAATCGCCTTCCGCGCTTAATGTCCGCTCTGCCTCAGATATATTCGAGGCCATGAAACCAAATACAGTTGCTTTCGTGTCTTCATGTCTTACGTACGTGAAAGGTGATTTACCCTCTACATCGTGATCGGGGTAATGCCAGAACCGGGTATCATCCTGCGAAGGAAGCACTTGCGGACTACCAGCATCTGGTAAATCGGGCTCGCCGACCATCGCGCCTTTATTTGCCAAAAGTAAGCCGCCTGTCAGCTGTTGTAATACACGGCGGCGGCTATCACGTACTGTTAGCCATGTGCTTGTAATGCCGATTCCGGGATAGCTTCCTTTGCCGTCCAAAAAATTTTGAGTTGCGTTTTCTTCGCAAAAATCGGCAACCTTATAATCAATAAATTGACGTTCTCTTGCGAGGATCATGACACCAACCTGCATTTTGTCTGCTTCGTGTACACTCAAATTTGCAACTTTCGATTTTCTTTTCGAAGATTCTGCAAGAATAGTGACATTTGGGAAAATTGCATCCGGATACGTGTCAGGGTAACTTTCTTCAGTGATTCGCAGAGCATGCGGCACATACTCGCCGGTTATTGTATCGTAAGACGGCGTTAAACCTGCATGCGAAAGATGTTGTCGAACAGGAGTTTCGGTGACTGTTTGCGTTGTTGTCTCAGTTTGGGGTTGTGTAATGAATGCGGGGTGGTCGGTAGCTTTATCAAAGGACTGTTCGTATGCGACTTTACTCCAAATTGCGACTGCTCGTGGTGATCTTCTTCGACCCATTTCTTGTCCTTACAAAAAGAGCCGTGGAAATAATCCATGGCTCTTTTACTTAACAATTTTTGCTTAGCCTCGTGCGAAGTGAGCGAAGGCACGGTTGGCTTCTGCCATCTTGTGTGTGTCTTCTTTCTTCTTAACTGCCGATCCTTGGCTGTTGTAAGCATCGACGAGTTCAAGGGCAATGCGATCAGCCATGCTCATGCCTTTGCGGGCACGGGCGGCTTGCACGAACCACATAGTGGTGAGGTGGTTTTGGCGTTGGCCTTTAACCTCGAAAGGAATTTGGTAGTTGGCACCACCGACACGGCGAGAACGGGTCTCGAGGTGCGGCTGTACGTTTTTGAAAGCCTGCTCAAATACTTCGATAGGGTTTTCAACCTTTAGTTTGTCGGCTGCTTTTTGCATGCCGTTGTATACGAGGCGCTCAGCAACTTGCTTTTTACCGTCGCGCATAACGCGATTGATAAGGCGCTGTACCTGTACGCTGTTGTAGATACGGTCGGGTTGGATGTCGCGAACTAACGCTTTGGTGACTTTCCGTGGCATTACTTGCTCTCCTTCTTCGCACCGTACTTACTGCGGCCTTGCTTGCGGTTCTGAACGCCTTGAAGGTCGAGGGTTCCGCGAACAATGTGGTAGCGAACACCTGGAAGGTCGGGTACACGGCCACCGCGTACGAGTACTACGGCGTGCTCTTGCAAGTTGTGACCTTCACCACCAATATAAGCCCACACTTCGTAACCGTTGCCCAAGCGAACGCGAGCAACTTTACGCATAGCAGAGTTCGGCTTCTTTGGTGTTTTGGTCGTAACCTTCACACAAACACCGCGCTTAAATGGTGCGGCCTTCTCGTAGTTTTTATTCTTGAGGTTGTTAACAACCTTCTGGAGGGCTGGTGACTTCGACTTGGTCGTTACCTTGGCACGCGGTTTGCGCACCAATTGGTTGATTGTTGGCATGCTATCTCCTTTGTCTTCCGCCATGGGAAGGTATCGTTTGCGCCAACAATTCGATACCTTTTGATCCCGGCTCGGATTTATATACCTGTAAAGAATAACAGATATGGCGTGGTTTTTCAATTGTTAATTCATCTGTTGTACATATCCAGTATTAATCGGCCCGTCTCTTAACAACAAAGGCGCCACCCGAGGTGACGCCCTTTGTCGGGTACTTTTGCAGCCTACGCTACTGCGGCGAGGTCTTCGGAGTCTTCGGGCAAAATGCCGTCTTCTTCCTGAAGTTCTTCGTCTTTCTTGTAACCGGTTCCCACAGGGATCTTGCGGCCCAAGATAACGTTTTCCTTAAGACCGTACAGTTTGTCGACGCGGCCACTGGTTGCAGCGGCAATCAAGACACGGGTGGTGTCCTGGAACGATGCGGCACTCAGGAATGAGTCCGTCGACAGGCTGGCCTTGGTGATACCGAGGATCAGCTGGTTGTACTTAACCGGTTGTTTACCTTCGGCAACAAGCGCTTCGTTGGCTTCAACAACAGCAAGCTTGCTTACAACGTCGCCTGTTACGAATTCGCTGTCACCAGCGTCTTCGATCTGAACGCGGCTAAACATCTGGTGCACGATAATCTCAAGGTGCTTGTCAGAAACGTTTTGTCCCTGGCCGGCGAAAATCTTGAGGATTTCGTTCATGATGTAACGCTGGGTTGGCTCAACACCTTGCAAGCGCATCAATTCTGGCAGGTTGATTGAACCATTGGTCAAACGCTGACCGGCAACGATCTGGTCGCCATCCTTGATTTGCAATTGCTTAAATCCGGGGATTTCGTAACGAACCACGCTTTGTGCAGCCGGGTGAATGAAGATTTCAGTCTCTGAAACTTCGATCTTACCGGCCATTGGTGCAACGATCGGCTCTTTGCCGTCTGAAAGCGCGGCAATGACATCACCGATAGCAACATCTGAACCGCTGGCAACCTGCGCAGTGCGGTCGCCCAGTTCGAAGGTAACGGTTTCTTTGTCTTTGGCTGTAACCTGGATGATGTAGTGGTCGCCTTCTTCCCAAACGTTTGCAGTACCAGCGATGTCGGTAAGATAGGCCTGACCTTTCGGTGTGCGAATTTCGAACAACTCCTCAACACGCGACAGACCTTGGGCCGTGTCGTCGGCAACGACGGCACCGGAACGGTGCTTGGAGTCGAGCGACAGCTGGGTACCAGGTTCACCGATGGATTGCGCGGCAATAACACCGATTGGCTGGTGATCGGCAACGAGCAAACCTGTTGCAGGGTCAATACCATATGACTTGCGTGGCACACCGCGTACCGGAGTACAGCTGAGTACCGACATGATCTTGAGACCATCGAGACTTTCGTCCGCTTCAACAGCGGCAGCGATTTCTTTGGTAAAGAGTTCGCCGCGCTTGATGTGACCTTTGATGTCTTCGGCGGCAAAGCGGCCTTCAAGGCGTGATGCAAAGCTGACGCCAATTTCTTCGGCATCGGCGCGAAGCATTGAAAAGCCTGGGTCCATTGCGTCTTCGTCTTCGTCGGCAATCGTAAATACGTCTTGCGCAACGTCGACCAAACGGCGGGTCAAGTAACCAGCGTCGGCGGTCTTTAAGGCGATGTCGATCAAGGCCTTACGGGTACCACGAGTACCGGTAAAGTACTCGAGTGGGTTCAAACCCTCGATGTAGCCAGATTTAATTGGCAGTTCGATGGCGTTACCCGAAGCGTCCGAGAAGACACCAAGCATACCCACACACATTTTCATCTGTGAAATGTTACCACGAGCACCAGAAGTGATCGCGATAGCCATTGAACTTTCCTGGCCAACCATTTGTTGTGCCAAAGCTTCTTGCACACGAGTGTCGATCTTCGTCCAGTTTTCAACCGTCAAACGGTAGCGCTCATCTTCGGTGATGAAGCCTTGCTCGTACTGGTCGGAAATGGCAGCGGCGCGTGATTCACCTTCGGTAAGCATGGCTGGCATGCCAGTGATTTTGGTGAAGTCGCCCATACCCATCGAAATACCAGAAAGCGTTGCGTAGTGGAATCCGAGGTCTTTGAGTTCGTCGGCGATCTCGGCGGTCGTTGCCTGGCCATACTGCTTGTAGATAGCAGCCATGACTTTTTGCAATTTCTTCTTGGTCATTGGTTCATTTTGGAAGGCGAAATCTTCGGGGAATACTTCGTTAAAGAGCACGCGACCAAGGGTTGTGGTGCGAACTTCGCCGCGGAACGGCAAGCGAACGTTCGACTGCAGCTTGATGACACCGTTGTCGAAGGCCATCAAAGCTTCTTCGAGGCTCATGTACGGCTTAACCTTTTGATCGACACTCGGGCGGTCATAGGTCAAGTAGTAACAGCCGAGCACCATGTCTTGTTCAATGTGCAAGATTGGCGTACCGTCGGCCGGTTTCAGCAAGTTCATGTTGGCAGCCATGATGTTCTTGGCTTCGGCCTGTGCTTCGTCGGAAAGCGGCAAGTGAACAGCCATCTGGTCACCATCGAAGTCGGCGTTGAACCCTTTACATACGAGTGGGTGCAGCTGGATGGCGCGGCCTTCGATCAAAACGGGTTGGAAAGCCTGGATTGAAAGGCGGTGCAGCGACGGAGCACGGTTCAGGAGCACATATTTGCCCTTAATCACTTCGTCAAGCGCATCCCAAACGGCAGTTTCGCCGGTTTCGATCATGCGGGTTGCGCTGCGGATGTTGTGCGCTTGTTCACGAGCGATCAATTCACCAATCACAAATGGTTTGAACAATTCCAAAGCCATCATCTTTGGCAGACCACACTGGTTGATCTTGAGTTCTGGACCAGCAACAATTACTGAACGACCGGAGTAGTCCACACGTTTACCAAGCAAGTTCTGGCGGAATCGACCTTGCTTACCTTTAAGCATGTCGCTCAAAGACTTCAGGCGGCGGCGTTGGCCAGTTGCAGCGACGGCGCGGCCAGAACGAGCCGAGTTGTTGTCGATCAAAGCGTCAACGGCTTCTTGGAGCATACGTTGTTCGTTGCGGCGGATAACTTCCGGCGCATTGAGCTCGATCAGCTTCTTCAAACGGTTGTTACGGTTGATCACACGACGGTATAAGTCGTTCAAATCGGATGTCGCAAAACGACCACCGGTCAACTGTACCATTGGGCGCAGGTCCGGAGGAATTACCGGCAATACGCTCAAGCAGGTCGAGCTTGGCAAAATACCAGCGCGGTCCATGCTTTCGAGCAAGCGAAGGCGCTTCATGAGTTTCTTGCGGCGTTGACCTTTGGCTTCTTCGGCTTCAGCAGTCAAATCAGCGATAAGCTGCTTGAGGTCGATCTCGTCCAAAAGCTCTTTCAGTGCAGCACCACCCATGCCAACCTGGATGAGCTCGCGGAGCTCAGGCGGCAAGTTGCGGTACTCGACCTCGCCCATAAGGCGAAGTTTTTCGAGGCTGTCGAGTTGCGTTTTGAGCGTTTCCCAGTCTTTGTCGACTTCTTCGAGCTCTTTGGTTTGCATTTCAGCCAAAGCTTTAACGTTTGCGTCGTCTTTCTTGGCTTCGTTTTCGTAGCGAATCTTGATTGCTTCTTTTGCAGCCGCAAATTCAGCTTCTTTGTCAGCACGCATTTTGTCGCGCTTTTCGATGTTAACACCTTTCACGATGTAGCTTGCAAAGTAAGCCACGCGTTCGAGGTTTTTAACCGTAGTGCCGAGCAACAAGCCCATAGCAGACGGCGTACCGCGGAGGAACCAAATGTGTGCCACCGGTACGGCCAGGCTGATGTGGCCCATGCGCTCACGGCGGACAATGCTCTTGGTAACGAGCTCGCCGTTTTTATCAACAGCAGCTTCGCGTGAACGAACGCCTTTATATTTTGCGTCGTGCGGGTTAATGTCTTTGGCCGGGCCAAAGATACGTTCACAGAACAACCCGTCGCGTTCTGGTTTCTGCGTGCGGTAGTTGATTGTCTCTGGCTTGGTTACCTCACCGTAACTCCAATCCAGAATGTCGGCTGCGCTCGCAACGGCCAGCCGGACCGCGTCAAAATCGGCAATATTGGTGCCGTAAGAATATCGACGCATTACGCTACCTCCTGTTCATTTTCATCTTCTCCATCGGCAACGAATGTTACATCATTGTCGTCGGTGTCTGTGGTGGGTATGGTTGTCGTTGCGACAGTCTCGCCCATTTCGTCGATCACCATAAATTCGTCAACTGCGCCTTCTTCGGTCACATCTACATCTGAGGCAAGTGGTGCCGGAACGGCAACTTCAGCTTGGTGATTTGCTTCGTCACGAATTTGGTTGGCAAGCACCTGTTCAGCGTCCACAACCTTGTCCGAATGTACGAGGTCGACCTTCAGGGCCAAACCTTGCAATTCTTTCACAAGCACATTAAAGCTTTCCGGAACTTTCGGACCGGTAATAACCGTGCGCTTGATGATTGATTCGTAAGCCTTTGAACGGCCATACACGTCGTCTGACTTGATGGTAAGCATTTCCTGCAAAGTTGCAGCTGCACCATAAGCTTCGAGTGCCCACACCTCCATTTCACCAAAGCGCTGACCACCGTTTTGCGCCTTACCACCGAGTGGCTGCTGGGTAACCATAGTGTATGGACCAGTCGAGCGAGCGTGGATTTTGTCGGCGACCATGTGGTTCAGTTTGATCATGTGCATCAAACCAACAGTAGTGCGTTCTTTGAATTCTTCACCAGTACGGCCGTCGTACAGCTGTTGTTTACCGTCTTCTGGCAAACCAGCTTCTTTCAAAAGTTCTTGGATCTTTTCGGCAGGCACACCGTTGAATGATGGACTTGCAACTTGGTAGCCAAGTGCGCGCGCAGCCATACCGAGGTGCGTTTCAAACAACTGACCGATGTTCATACGAGATGGCACACCAAGTGGGTTCAAAACGATGTCTACCGGAGTGCCGTCTGCCATAAATGGCATGTCTTCGACCGGCAAAATCCGGGCGATAACACCCTTGTTACCGTGGCGACCACCGAGTTTGTCACCCACAGCGATCTTGCGCATTTGGGCAACGAACACCTGGATCTGCATTAGCACACCGGCTTTCAGTTCGTGGCCAGTTTCGCGGCTGAAGATCTTTACGCCAACGACTTTACCGTGTTTACCGTTGCTCATGCGCTGGCTGGTGTCGCGAACTTCTTTGGCCTTTTCGCCGAAGATTGCGCGCAACAAGCGTTCTTCTGAGCTTAATTCCTGCTCACCTTTTGGTGTAATTTTACCAACCAAGATGTCACCAGGGTGAACTTCGGCACCGATGCGAACAATACCGTCGTCGTCCAAGTGACGCAGCGCGTCTTCGGAAACATTTGGAATGTCGCGTGTGACAATTTCCGGGCCCAGCTTGGTCTCGCGGACTTCGATCATGAAGTCAACGATGTGTACTGAGGTAAGTGTGTCGTTTTCGACAAGTCGGCGGCTAATGATGATGGCGTCTTCGAAGTTGTAACCGCTCCATGGCATGAATGCCACGATGAGGTCTTTACCGAGGGCCAATTCACCGTTTTGAATCGACATACCTTCGATCAAAACATCGCCGTTCTTAACTTTGTCGCCAGAGCTTACTACCACTTTTTGGTTGATCGAGGTGCCTTCGTTGCTGCGAACAAAGTGCTGTGGCTCGTAGGTAACTGATTCGCCATCTTTGTATTTGACGACCACTTGTGAACCTTCAGCTTTTACAACTTCGCCATCGCCTTCGGCCAAGATAACCTGACCGGTGTTGCGGGCAGCCGAAGCCTCAAGGCCCGTACCAACGGTCGGCGCCTTTGGCTGGATCAGCGGTACAGCCTGGCGCTGCTGGTTACTACCCATGAGCGAGCGATATACGTAGTTCTTTTCAATGAATGGAATGAGACCGGCCGACGAACCAATAATCTGGTTACGGGCGGCATCCATGTGGGTGACTTCGTCGGCGTCAACTTCACCTGATTTCAGGTTCATGCGAGCACTGACGCGTTCGGCAACAAAGTAGCCGTCTTCGTCGATTTCGTTACCGGCACCGGCAATAACTGATGATTCTTCGCCCGAAGCGTCGAGCCAAATGATATCGCTGGTAACTTTTGCCTTAACTGGCCAGGTAGCGCGTTCTTTTACGGCTGCCAATTTCTTGGCGTCAGCGTCGGTGATTTTAGCACCGGCTTTTACAATCAATTTGCCATTTTCGTCTTCGAGATCAACGGCGGCAATGTGGCCGACCGCATCTTTGGCGGTTGCGGCGTTGATGACTTTGCGATAAGGGGTTTCAATGAAGCCAAAGTCGTTAATGCGCGCGTAGTTGGCGAGGTTCAGCACCAAACCGATGTTGGCGCCTTCAGGGGTTTCAACCGCACAAATGCGGCCGTAGTGTGTTGCGTGGGCGTCACGAACTTCAAAACCAGCGCGTTCACGCGAAAGACCGCCGGGACCCATCGAACTCAAGCGACGCTTGTTAGCGAGCTCAGAAAGCGGGTTAATTTGGTCCATGAACTGTGAAAGCTGAGAGCTGGCGAAGAATTCGCGAACTGCAGCCACCACCGGGCGAGCGTTGATCAGCTGACCAGGGGTTACGGCTTCGATTTCGCTCATACTCATCCGGTCTTTGGTGTTGCGCTCCATGCGCAGCAAACCGATGCGGAACTGGCGCTGTACCAACTCACCAACCAACTTAACGCGGCGGTTGGCAAGACTGTCGATGTCATCGGCTGGATCTTGCGTGTTGTTCAAGCGGATCAGTTCGGCAACAATCGCGATGAGATCTTCGAGGCGCATCACACGGTTTTCAACCGTATTCGGTACGTCGAGGTTCAAACGCTTGTTAATCTTGTAGCGGCCAACGCGGCTAAAGTCGAAGCGTTTGAAGTTGTAGAACATGTTTTCGATTAAACTTCGGGCGTTTTCAACCGTAGCAAGATCACCAGGGCGCAAACGGCGATAGACCTCGATCAGGGCATCGTTGGTGCCGCGAGTCGGGTCTTTGTCGATAGTTGTTTGCAGGTAGCTGCTCTTGCCGGTGTCAACGTGTTTGAAAGCGTCCTTCATGGCCGCTTCGGTCATACCGAGTGCCCGGAGCAAAGTTGTTACCGCAATTTTACGCTTGCGGTCGATTTTGACATACAAAGCACCTGATGCGGCGGTCTCGAATTCGAGCCATGCACCGCGACCAGGGATAACCTTGGCACCGTACAAGCTGGTCGTACCGTGCTGGTCGGCAGTAAAGAATACACCGGCCGAGCGAATCAGCTGTGACACGATAACGCGCTCCGCACCGTTGATTACGAACGAACCACGTTTGGTCATCCACGGGAAGTCACCCAAGTAGATTTCCTGCTCTTTGACTTCACCGGTAACTTTGTTAGTGAGCTCAACGACAGCTTTTAGTGGCGCCTCATATGAAATATTATTTTCACGCGCATCAAACTCGCTCATCTTCGGGTCTTCAAAGTGATAATCTTTGAACCTTAAAGTGAGCTTGGTGCCCGTATAATCGTCGATCGGACTAATTTCAGCAAGCAACTCGCCCAAGCCTTCTTCCACAAACCACTGGAAAGACTTGTTTTGGTGATCTACCAAATTTGGCAGATCGATGGCATCGTCGTGCTTGGTGAAATAGACCCGTTTACCGTTTGATTTGACGACCTGTTTGTCGTCGGTACTGGTACTTTTCGCCATATATGCAGCACTTCCCCTTATTTAGGCTGATGTTTTTTGGATTTTGGATTATTTTCGCGCGAAGGTTCCCTAAGTTGGTGTTTTTGGTGCAACAGTTTGTTGGCCAACTACAGCACTGCCCAGCTTACACTACTTCTTACATAAGAGTTTGCAGGAGTTGCGGGCAAATGTCAAGGCTATTTAATAGCCGCTGGACTGCTGCAAAATTGGAAATCGCTCAGCCAAACCATACTGCACTTCAACACGCGAAACGTCCGGCGCAGTCACCATATCAATAGTCCAGGCGCCGGCATAGCCTTCAACCTGATTCTGACCGCGAGGTGTAAAGCCTAAGCTTCCGAAGAACTCGATCGCAGCTTCATCTTTGGTATAAACCCGCACGCCAGCCTGAGCAGTAGAAGGCGATTCGGTAAGCGCGCTGCTTACTACGGCCGCGACATCTTCTGCGTATCGGCCGGTCATACTGCCGTCTAGTGATTCAAGCTCAGTAATCATGGGGAAATGAGCACCAAAGAAACGGCCGAAACCTTTGTTTGAACGCCATGACTCTACACGGGCATAGGCCGTTACCTTACGATTATCGTGGGTGCGTACCTCTGGATCTGTTCCGTGCAAGGCCACGATATACCGCGAGGACTGCTCAGGATGCACGATATCATTGTACTGAGTCCGCCTACGCCAATCAGCAAAAGCATTTGCATTATTCCGCTCCATGTCCGGTAAAAATACCGAGGAAGTTGTTCCTATACGCCGGCATCGCCAGCTCTGTACTGCACATTGTGCGACCTGGGTCGAACGGGTTTTTAGCAGAAGTTCTTCATATTCATCCGCAGTCTTGCTTGCGCGTGGATTCAGCTCTGCCACCGCGAGGTCTTGAAAAAACTTATTTCCATATCGTATTTCGCGCCGTTGCGCATCATATTTATCCCATGCCATGACTCACCTCCTCGATGATGTGCATACAATTATACGCGTGTATGTCAAATTTGTGCTGCAGCAAGTTGGGGTGCGGAAAGAACAGGCGGCACGACCTCTGGTGCGAGGATAGCATTGATTGCCAACCGCGCTTCCTCGACGGTTTCTGGAATGCGAGCGGGTACAGGCCACCGAGCTTCGTTGTTTTTGCTGTCGAGCGCGCCACTCAAGAGTACAGGCAACACATCGCCGCCATTAGCAATGACGCGATCCGACTTAAACACCTCAAGCCCAGCCTCTGCCAGCTCGAGCGACAGTCCGGCATCCATATAGCTCGGATCAAGCCACAGACCGTCAAGAAATACTTTGCGTGTTGTTTGCCACCACCTCTCTTCGCCCATTACATAGGCATGAAAACAACCAACCGGCCTGCTCACGCCCCACTCCTGCGTCCCGGCCAAAGCGAGCGTGACGACACCTTTGCCGATGTGGGGCACGCGTGCTTTTCGCTCGGCAATAATGCGCGCCATTTCGTCTTGCGGTGAGTCAAACGCATCGTGCGGCTGCTCGTGAGTACGACGGCGAAAATCGACTGCTACCCCAAGAAAGTCGTCTGGGAGCTGATAACCTTGGGTCAGACGATTTTCGTAACGTACGTTCATGATTAGAATATACACCTGTCCTACACATCAAACAAATGTTTCATAAAAAGTATGAAACATTATCCACAGGCTATCCGTTTTGCAGTGTAACCTTGATCTACGCGTAGCTCGCTGCCGCGGATTCGGGCAAAACTACGGGATACGGCAGCATGTCCGGCCGCGTCCTAAGATGACGGTCTCGCATGCGCTCTTGCACCGTACTCACCGTGGCCGACATCACGAGGTGCTCGGTATCAAACACCTCATGCCGCTCAGCCAGCAATCCGCCGTCCTCCGCTTGATCAAAGAAAAATCCGCGCTTCTGGTAGAATTTCTGCGCTGGAATATTCGTCTCGGCCACTGATAATTCCGCGATCGTGTCAGGATGCACCAGGTTCAAGCCGATGCCCAATAAGGCGTCCGCTACCCCGGTCATTCGATATGCGCTCCGCACAGCAAGTTCCACAATTTCAATCGCTTCCGGCTCGTCTTCATCTTGTTTGAGCACAAGCATGCCAACCATGGCACTGTCCGCCGAGGAGGCTTCTTGCGTAGCAGTGAGTTCGTAGGCACCGATAAATCGCATGCTTGGATCACGCAACCGACTACGCCGCCAGGCCATATGCTTGGCATCATTAACATTCGGCGGTGGATCCGGGTCGATCCGTTCTAATTCCAGGCCGCCACATCGCTTGGGAGCCATGTAGAATCGCTCCTGAATATAGCGCATCATGTCGGTCACTTGCCGTGCACGTATCTCAAGCCGCGCCTCAAACTCCTCTGGCGAGAGGTTCTCTACCTGCGCAAGTCCCGGCCAAAAAATTTCATATCCAAATCGTGCATTATCAACGTCATCATTACGGGTGACAATGTTTTTCAAGAATTACTCCAATCGTGCAGTGTTAAGCGCTGGATTATGTGCTTCGAGCCGCAGGGCGATGTCGCCCAATGTGTGTCCTTCGTGCGAGAAAAAGTATTGCTCCTGTGCACCACCGACCTTGAACGGCTGGCTAAGATTCCCCGCACTAAGCCCCCATCGTTCGGTGTACCAAGTATTGACGCTACTCCCGACAAAGCCTTCAAGTAGTAATGGCGCTTCCTCGTGGCCGCCAAACTTGAAAGCGGCGTGCACCGTGGCAGAACCAATGCCTGTACGCCATGGCGGCAAGGCAATGATGTCATTCAAATAAATACTGCCCGGTTGTGCTGTTTTATCTGACGCTGGACCATTGCTGATTTTGGCAAGACTCAAAATTTCGTCCGGATTGTCGGTGTTCCTGCCAACAAAAAACTGACTGCCTGCAAATAGGTAATGGTGGAGTGATCGCCTCCAAAACCGCGAGACATTATCAGAGTTCGCCGGATCATACCGGGCGCGAATACCGGCTTCGGTCATGAAACCAGCCTCCGCATACTGCGCGGTGTAGGCTGTGGTAATCAAGCCAAGCAGACGTTTGGTAGTCTCTTTGTTGGCAAGCTCCTTGAACGAAAGCTCATCAACAACAAGATTCCCTGAAGCTACGGGGACATCCTCGTATACAATTCGCTGTTTCATAGCGATTATTTAAGTTTGCGTGTCGAGTCGATTACGTCGTCTACCAAACCGTATTTTTTGGCTTCAGATGCGGTGAGCCACTTGTCGCGCTCCATGTCTTCGCGGATGCGCTCAATCTTTTGACCAGTGTTCTTAGCCATAATTTGATTGAGCTGTTCTTTAACGCGCAGAAGTTCTTTGAGCGAAATTTCCATATCAGTGGCTTTGCCTTGTGTACCACTTGATGGCTGGTGGATCATCACCGTAGAGGTCGGCAATACAAAGCGTTTGCCCTTGGCGCCGGAGCTCAGCAAAAATGCTGCTGCCGAAGCCTGCATGCCAATGCCGACCGTTTGAACATCATTGGTTACATACTGCATTGTGTCGTAAATGGCCAGCGCATCGTACACACTGCCGCCGGGGCTGTTGATGTAGAAGTAAATGTCTTTTTTGGCGTCTTCGGCCTGCAAGAATAACAGCTGCGCAACAATAACATTAGCTGTCGCCTCATTTACATCTTGACCCAAGAAGATGATACGGTCTTTTAATAAACGTGAATAAATGTCGTAGGCGCGTTCGTAGCGGCCTTCGTTTTCAATAACGGTCGGGATCAGAAATTGTGATGGCTTCATATGCGGCTCCTTTTTATATGTTCTACTATAGCTAAATTAGCACTCGTGCGTCAAGAGTGCTAATTTCAACTGTCTGTACCCGTTGGATTAGGCGGCTTTTTTAACCGTTTGATAACCTTTAACCAGGTCAACGGTTTTTTCGCTTATCAGGCGCGAGGCTAATTCTTGGCGAGTTTCTGGCTTGTCGAGCTCAGCCTGCATCTTTGGATCAGGATATTGACCCTTCAGTAACTGCAAGCGTACTTCGACATCTTCCGGCGTAACGGTGACTTTTTCGCGATCAGCAATCTCGGTCAAAACGAGGCCCGCTTTTACGCGTAGCTCGGCATCGGCTTTATTGCGCTTACGGTGTTCTTCGGCGGTGACGCCTTCTTCTTTGAGGTGCTCTTCCCAGGTTTGGCCGCGATACAGCAAGTTCTGCTTCTCGTCGAGCTCCATGCGGTCGAGCTGCTCGTCAATCAAGGTCTTTGGAATCGCAACCTTGGTGTCCTTGGCGATCGCCATGATAAGTTCATCAACATATTCACGATCAGCCTGATATTCTTGCTCTGTTAGCAGCTGCTTTTTGACGTCTTCTTTGAGCTCGGCAATGGTTTTGAATGGGCCGACCTTCGCCGCTAATTTGTCATCGGCTTTTGGCTCGGTGAGTTCTTCGATCTTTTTGGCGGTAACTTTGAAGGTGACGTCTTTGCTCTGCAGCGCTTTTACGCCGTAATCCTTGGGGAATTTAACCGTAAAGGTCTTTTCTTCGCCCGGTTTGATGCCTACGATGTGGTCTTCAAAACCTGGAATGAAGGTGTTGCTACCCAGTAGTAGGGGATAATCTTTGCCGTCGGCGCCATTGATGGCGTCACCGGTTTTGGCATCAGTGCCTACAAAATCAATCCACACTTCGTCACCGGTTTTGGCCGCACGAGTAACTTCCTTCTTCTCGGCTTCACGTTTTTGGAGTTGCGCGATTACTTCGTCAACGTCTTTGGCGGTTACCTTTGGCGTTTTTTTCGCGACGTTCAGCTTTTTGTAGTCGGGAAGTTTGATCTCGCCGAGCGCTTCAACTTCAGCTTCGAATTCCAAGGTATCAAAGGGCACGTATTTGGTGATTTTCACTTGTGGTTGTGCAACAGGACGGAGCTTTTCTTTGGTCGCAGCATCGGTGTACAAACGATTGATAGCGCGCTCTAAAAATTCAGTCTGGAGTGTTTCGGGGTTAAGTTGCTTTTCTACAAGATGCGCCGGTGCCTTCCCTTCGCGGAAACCTTGCACTTTGACGTTTTTCGCCAAGGCTTGGACGGTTTCAGCCTTGATGCGCTGTAACGTCTCGGCGTCACCAGTAATTGTAAATTGGACAGTTGTGTCGGATAAATTCTTTTTTGATACTTGCATAGGTATCTACTGTAACAGATCTGCTTGGCTTTGGCTACCCTTAGGTGCAGTACTTCAGAAATGCTACAATTCCAGCATGAACCCCTCCCGCATAGTGACCCTCGGCAGCGCCTATATTGATACGCATATCCCCGGTTTTCCTTTTGGCGAACAAGGTCTTGCGCCTGAAACAGAAACGATTGGCGGCGATTACGGTGTTACACCGGGCGGGTCGGCCGTGAATTTTGCTCGAGTATGCGTAAGGCTCGGGCTCAAGGCCACCTTTGTCGGCAAAGTAGGAAATGATTTTTACGGCACATTGCTCGCGCAAAAACTTCGCGAGGAACAGGTGACACCGGCGCTTATCGTCGGCGACTCCGTTTCAACCAATATCGGCGTCAACCTCATAAACGAAGAAGGTCAGACTATTATGGCTGTGGCCGGCACCGCGAATCAAGCACTCACGCCGGATGACATTACAAAAACAATCGAGCCTTTACTGCCGCAAGTAGATTACCTCTATTTCGGCGGCTGTTTTAAATTGAAACGACTTTTACCGGCGCTGGAACAGTTGGCTCAAGACGCGCAAGCTACCGGCACAAAAGTGGTTGTCGATCATGGCCGCGTGCCCGAAAACGCTACCGCCGGAGAGAAAGCGATGGTACGAAGCCTGGTATCGCTCGCCGATTATTACTTTCCCAGCAAAGCTGAGTTTTTAGAACTCTGGCACGCCGGAAGCATTGAAGCCGGGCTTCATGCAGTAGCTTTAAAATCGGGCGGCCGTATCGCGGTGAAATGTGCCGAGGAAGGTGCTTATAGTGTGGCTGACAAGTCGATCGTGCATGCCCCTGCTTTTCGTGTTGCCCCGCATCACACCGCCGGTGCCGGCGATAGCTTTAACGCCGGCTTTATTACCGCACAGGCAAACGGCCTGCCGCTACGCGATAGCCTTACCTTTGGCTGCGCCGTGGCAGCACTTAAAATATCGCACGGCAATTCGCCCACTAAAACAGAGGTTGAAACTTTTTTGGCAGGGCGGCCCGAACCGATAATACTTTCCGCAAACGACCGCTAAAGGTCGTCGTCTTCGCCGCGATAATCTTTGGCGATGCTCACAATTCGTGAAGCACTGTGCCGTTCTTCGACGCCGGTGTGCAGGTTGCGTAGCGTATATAGTTCTTCTTCGAGTTCTTTTTCACCGATAAAGAGTACGTAGTGCACGTCTTTTTTAGTGGCGGTTTTGATTTGTTTTTCGGCTTTGCGATCGGTAAAATCGACGGCAACGTTGAGGCCCATGGTACGGAGTTCGCGAATCACGCGTTGCGCTTTGTCGTATACATCGCCGATTAAAATCACATACACGTCAGTTTCTGAACGAAGCGTCGGCTTGAGGTCGTGACCTTCTAAAAAGTTCTGCAGTGTCACGTCACCCATACCAAACCCAACCGTCGGGACGGGTTCTACGCCAAACAAGCCAACCAAGCCGTCGTAGCGGCCACCGCCAAACATTGAGCGATTGTTGTCGGGGTGTTTGTCGAAAACTTCGAAGATAATGTCGGTGTAGTAATCAAAGCCCCGCATCAGCGTAATGTCGAAGACCGCATTGGTGATACCCGCGTCGAGCAGCATGTCGAGCAATTGCTGCAGTTCTTTGGCCGACTCGTGCTCGCGCAAACTTTCGGGCAAATGCGCAATCGTTTTAAGCTTCAACAACCCCTGTAATTTGTGGTGAGCGCCTTCTTCGCGCTGGCCATGTGAGAAAATGCCACCGGCTTCGGCCTCAAATGCTTCGACTGGAATCTTGTGCATGCGGTCGATCAATTTGGCCATAGTGTGCGCTTGGGTTTCGTTCAACCCCAAGTAGACGCGCAAAATGTGATCCATCAATTTACGGCTGTTGAGTTTCACCTGGTACATGTCGTGGGTAGCACCAAAGTTTTTGAGAATACTGTCGGCCACCTGGATTATTTCTGCTTCGGCACGGAGCCCGGCCAGGCCGAACATATCGACATTGAGTTGCCAGTGTTCGCGCAATCGTCCTCGCTGGGGGCGCTCATATCGCCATAAGTTTGGAATGCTATACCAGCGCAGCGGATAGGGCAATTCCTGGCGTTTTGCAGCAACCATGCGACTCACCGTGGGCGTCATTTCGGGGCGAATCGCCACGCGGCGGCCACCACGATCTTCAAAGGCGTAGGTTTGTTCGTTAACGATTTCTTCGCCGGTTTTGGCTAAATATAAATCGAGTGATTCCAAAATGGGCGCGTCATATTCCTCATACCCAAGGCGCTCAACACTTTCGCGCATAATGCGAAACAGGTACTTTTGCAAACGCTTGTCTTCGGGGTAAAAATCGCGGGCGCCCTTGTAGGGCTGGGTAGATAAACTCATTTAGTAGTTCCTTCGAAAGATATTGTAGCAAATTACATCAGTTTAGCCTAGGCCCAGACACTAGTAATCTTAACCATTTTATGTTATTATAGCTCCCTATGAATATGCCAGGAGAATCTATAGCTCAAGGTGACGCGCCAGAGGTACGCACCATCGTCGAGATCGGCGCCGGCCGTTTTGGACCTGCCGATGCGATAGACGGAAAACCACTGTGGGAATCGACTGCCGAGCGCCGCACCTTTGATGCTAATGAGCACTACATCGGTATTGATCTCGGTGCCAAAACCATCGTGCCTCGTCCTGCCCGCGAAGCCGGCATGACCGAGGCCGATGTAAACACAAAGTGGAAAGCCATGATTGCACCTCACGATCGAAGGATGTACGCAAACTGGGCACGGGTGCGAAACGAACACCCCACGGAAAATATTACCTTTTTGCATGCCGACGCAACAGAACTGCCCTTACCAAATGAATCGGCCGACGAAGTAATCGCCAGCAACGTATTCGGAAGGGGTGCCGAAGGCTCGGTACTGCCCAGCATGTACGTCGAAGCAATGCGCGTGCTTAAGCCAGACGGCAAGTTCATTATTCACGACAGCGTTTCGCCGGTATTTATTGGCGCCAACTCGCTATCCCACTGGCTGCGAGACAATAACTTACCGAAACCATCAAGCACCACATGGCTCAACTTTCGAGCCTCACATTACGCCTTTGTTGAAGCCGCGCAACAATATGGGTTGCCTTACGATAAGCCCTGGAACGATTCGCCCGAAGAACAAGAACGAATCAAATGGTCGAGCCGAGAGAACACCATATGGATTCTGGGTAAGGCGGCAGCAACTCCCGTGGTAGCCGCTGAAGCTTCAGCACCCGAGCCGTTTCCTGATCCTGCCCAACCAAGTGCCAAAATTGCGCGATCCGAATCACCAGAAAGCACATACGAGCGCTGGAAAGCCGCATTCGGAGATCTTTTTAATCGCGACAAGTAGATATCAAAATAGACGACTTAAAAAAGACACCTTAATAGTGTCTGTGTCCTGTTCCGAATGGTGGGGATGAAAGGACTTGAACCTTCACGCCGTGAGGCACTAGCTCCTAAGGCTAGCGTGTCTACCAATTTCACCACATCCCCGTGGTTGGTTGCCTTATTTTACAAAATCTTTTGATAAAACACCAGTTGCGCGTCCCCGTACTGTTTTCGCACAATCTGCACAAGCCCGTCAAATTGAGGAGGTTCTTGATTACCAGGCCATGAAAGCGCCAAAATGCCATCGGTTTTAATATGTTTGGTGAGTATCGTAAGCGTGTTAGGTTGCAGATCATCGTACGGCGGATCACACAAAACGACGTCAAAGCGCGCATTCTCTTGTGTGCTCGACCACGCACTTGCCGCCGCTTTTATAAGCTTCACCTGCTTTTCCAGTGCTAGTTCTTTGATATTTTTCGCAATGGCGGTTTGTGCGTTCCGATCATTTTCGAGCGCCGTAACGCTGTGCGCCCCGCGGCTGACCGCTTCAAAACTAAGCGCACCGCTGCCCGCAAAGGCATCAAGCACGGTTAAATCGTCGAGCTCACCCAACACACTAAACAAAGCGCCCCGTATTTTGTCGCTCATGGGGTGCGTGTGATGTCCTTTGGGGGCTTCAAACAAGCGTCCGCCCAGTGTGCCTGCAATAATTCTCATGATTTGTTCTCCACTAAACCGGCATCTACTGCTGCCCGATACCATGTAAGCGTCACTGTTTGCACCAGTAGCGGCGCCAGCTGGTTACGTACCTGACGCGCGAGTGGCATAGTCCAGCCGTGGCGATAATATGCGTCGTACATGCCCATGCCTGCTACTTGGCGTGCGCGTCGCGTAAACCAGGTCGGCAAATTTTCGGCCAGCATTTCAGCAATGTCATCTTCATTGACGTTGATATTTTTAAGCGAGAGCGGTGCAAGAACCGCTGCCACGCCCCATTCAAACATAAAATGCGTCGAAAACAAACCTTTCGCGCCCCACATTTTCCAGTTCTTTGTCATGCGCTCCCGACGTGTATCGCCCGGCATGAACATTTTTTCTCGGAGTGTCGTGCGATTTTCGATACCCTCGCCGCGAAGTTCAATTAATTTTTCCTCGTAAGGATAGTGGTGGGCCGGTGTTAAACCGTCAACCATGGCGTGCGCCAGCCACGCCGCCTCGAAGCCGGCCCGCACCTCGTCGCGGTCTTTGAGGGCTTTCACCAGCTTCTTATAATGTTCGGCGATAAGTTCAAGCAGCTGGTTATCTGTGTCGTCGAAGGGGTTAAAATAGTGCCACGGCTCATCGACAGCCGGGCTTTTACGCTTAATCGCATCGGGGCCGCCGACACCTTCAAAATGCAAGATGGTAGTGATTTTCGGGAAAAAATGAGGTCTTTTAATGAGCGGGGGCAGTGCCTTGCGAGCAAGTCGATCGATTTTCTGGTGAGCACCCACGAGGCGGCCAGAAAAAGGAGTTAAAGTGTTTCCGGAGTACATCTGTTTTGTTACGGCAGGCAATTATAAGCCACCCGCCTGATCTATGCCCATATGTCCGGGCACCGATATTATCCTTGTCGATATTAGTTCAAATTAGTGACGGCGCGCAGTAAACTTATGCGGTCCGACAATATCGGATATTGTAGCAGATTTTCGCCGCGCGTAATAGCTTCCTCGGCGCTCGCACGAGCCTCAGCAATAAGTTCAACATCTGTTAATTTTGCAATACGAAGGTCGAGCTGCCCATGTTGACTCGTACCATAAATTGCCCCCGGTCCGCGTAATTGCAGGTCGAGCTCCGCCAGCTTGAAGCCGTCTTCGGTACTTTCCAGGGCACGGAGGCGTTTGGGTGGCGCCGAGGAATCGCTCATCATCAGGTAACAATAGCCTTGATCTTTGCCCCTTCCAACTCTGCCGCGTAACTGGTGAATTTGCGCAAGACCAAACCGATCGGCCGCCTCAAGCAGCATGACACTGGCGTTGGGCACGTCGACGCCCACTTCGATCACCGTAGTAGAGATCAAAATGTCGATTTCGTGTTTTATAAACTGTTCCATCACTTCATTTTTTTCGGTGGGTTTCATTTTGCCATGAAGCAATCCCACGCGCCACTGTTTGAACTCTTTTTTGGCAAATGTTTCATAGACCTTTTCGGCCGAAAGCGCCTGCAGCATTTTTGATTCGGTAATGAGCGGGCACACCACGAACATCTGCCGCCCGGCTTTAAGTTCTTGGGTAATCTCGGCATAGAGCTGGGGCCGCGAATCAGGCGAACAAATCCGCGTTATAATCGGCAGACGTCCTGCGGGCTTTTCGGTGAGCACCGAAATATCCAGCTCGCCATAGAGTGTTAGTGCCAGACTCCGGGGAATTGGCGTTGCGGTGAGACTTAAGAGATGTGGCATGTGGCCGGCTTTGGCCATCAGCGCTTTTCGCTGTTCCACCCCAAACCGATGTTGCTCGTCGATAATCACTAAACCGAGCCGATCCATATTTACCTTTTCCTGGATAAGCGCATGGGTGCCGACAATAAAACGAATATCACCGCTGGCAATGTGCTTATGGGCGGCATTCTTTTGCGCCGTGCTTAAGCCGCCGACCAACAAACCCACCTGGTACGCAAAGCCGAGTGGCTCAAGCAACCGATATAATGTTTCGGCATGCTGCCGAGCCAGCAACTCCGTCGGCGCCATAAACGCCACCTGAAAGCCCTGCTCCATTGCCATCAGCGCCGCCATTGCCGCCACCACGGTTTTGCCCGATCCGACATCGCCTTCCACCATGCGATTCATGGGCTGCGTTTTCTCCAAATCCTGATAAATTCTCCAAACTACTGAGCGCTGCGAATTGGTTAACGTAAACGGCAAATGCGACACAAACGACTGGGCCAGCTCTCGTTTAAATGGAATGGCCAGCGCTTTGTCGGCCAAAAGCTCATATTTGTTAAGCAGGCTAGCCATGACAAGTGAAAAGACTTCTTCAAAACCGAGCCGGCGCTTGGCCGCCAGAAAACGCGCTTCGTCTTCGGGAAAATGCATAGCTTCTATGGCTTCAGCGCGCGAAATCAGCTTGTGTTCGGTGAGCAGCCACGACGGCAAACTTTCGGGCAAACTCCTGATTTCAGGGATCACCTGTCGCAAAAACGTCCGCATTTGGCGCGAGGTCAATCCCTTTGTTTCACGATACACCGGCACGATACGTGCCGTGTTCACCGGAAATTCACTCACCGATTCTACCGAAGGATTTAAAATTGTCATGTGTTGGCGGCTCAAACCAAACTGACCCGAAATAAAATACTCCTGATCCGCTTTGAACGAAGCTTCACGGTAGGGTTGATTGAACCACACCAGCTGAACACTGCCGGTAGCATCGCTCGCAGCTGCTTCAGTAATGTGCATACGGCGTCGCGCATAGCGACCTTTTGCCTGTTTGATGACAGCCTTTATAGTGACCGCGCCCGGTTTAATATGGGCTATGTCGGTCACGTTTGAATAGTCTTCGTAACGGCGAGGATAAAAATCAATCAGCTCATCAAGCGTTTTAATGCCCAGGGTCGCAAATTTCTTTGCAAGCTCTGGCCCAACGCCCTTCAAAACCGTTACCGGACTCCCCAAATCAAGTGCCATAGCTTTAGTATACCTCGACTAATTGCCGAAGTTCCCGCCGGCAATCATACAACTATTTGCCCTTGCGAACCAAGAGGAAAATGCTCGGACCAAAGAATGAACCCGACATCATCGGCTGCATAACGTTCTCAAACGCTAACATTACCTTGCGGGGCATCACCTTTTTCAATGTTTGACTGCGGAGGTTAGACACCGACAAAACACGCTCAACCTTGAGGCCGGCTTGACCGAGTTGCTTGATTACCGTGTGCGGATTGTGATTGACAAACGGAATTTCTTCTTTACGCATGTGTTTGGCAGAACGAATATCCACCGGCTCACTCGGCATTTTCTGGCCTTTCACAAAGTGTTTGAGGCGATTGCGGCCGTGGGCGTAGTTTGCCATTTCGATAATCGCATAGCCATCGTCGGATAGAACGCGAGCAATTTCTGCGAACTCGGCAGCCGGATTTGGCAAGTGGTGCATCACGCGAATCATGGTTAGTAAGTCTATCGATCCATCCTTAAATTTCATGTCGTCGGCCTGCATCAGTTTGCGGTCGATCTCCTTGTGCTCTTTTAAGAAATCTTTGGCGATATCGAGCTGTTGCTGGCTGGGTTCTGCCAAAGTGACTTTGTCGGCGTATTGTTCGAGGAAAATACAAAGCCGTCCGTAGCCGCCACCGATGTCGGTCGCGTGCTTAAAGTGTTTGCCTTTGAGCAAACGTGTCAGTGCCATGCGCTCTGATTCATCTTCATAATCGCGGCCATCCCAGTAATGAAGGTAATTATAATTAGGATCGTCGTACTGATCTGATTTGCGCTTGCCGGCAGATGCTTTTTTCGGTTCACTTTTTGCAGCCGCATTCGGTGTGGTTTTCGCACTTGCCGGAACAGCTTTTGCCGCCGGTGTTTTCACGGTTTTTTTAGATTTTGCAGCTTTCGCTGATGATTTATTCGATTTCTTCGTTGTTTTCATATGGCTCACAGTATAGCACTACATCCTCTCGATGAGTGCTGTATTTTTGAGTACCTTTCCTTTTCGAAGCAGCAAGCGGCCGTTTTTGAAGTCGCTTGGCTCGAACGTATTATTGGTTGTGGCTACGCCGTTTATATAAATCGCACCGCCGGCGAGCAACTGTCGCGCGTCGGAGTTTGAGCTCGCAAGTCCTACCGTTACCAACACTTGTGTAAGCAGTGCCGTGTCGGTAACTTTTGCAGATGGCATTTCTTTACGGAGCGCCGCAAGCTCGGTCTCATTCGCTTCGCCTACCGAAGCTTTCCCCGTAATATAGTCCGTTACCTGCTCGGCAATGTGCATTTCGTTTTCACCATGAACAAGCGTGGTAACTGCTTGAGCCAAACGTCGCTGCGCAATGCGCTCTGCCGGTTTTTGCTGGTGCTCAGCAACGATTCCTTCAATTTCTTCCTTGGAAAGCATCGTATAAATCTTGAGGTAATCCTCGACACTCATATCATCGGTGTTAATCCAAAACTGGTAGAACTGAGTTGGAGTCGTTTTGATTGGATCAAGCCACACGGCGCCTTCTTCGCTTTTGCCAAACTTTTTACCCGTGATTTTGTTGATAACGAGCGGCATGCTGAGCGCATGAACAATTGAACCGTCTTTTTTACGGATGAGCGGCGCGCCGGAAAGCATATTTCCCCACTGATCGGAACCGCCAATTTGCAGCACAACACCTTTGTTTTTGTGCAGCCAGTAATAATCGTAGCCCTGAATAAGGTTGTAGCTGAATTCAGCGTAGCTGATTCCGCCGCCGCCTTCGCCCATGCGCGTTGCGATAAAATCACGCTGCACCAGTTCCGTCATGCTAAAGTGTTTGCCGACATCGCGGAGAAACTCCAAGTAACCGATGTCTTTGAACCAGTCATAATTATCGACGAGTTCAAATTGGTTGTCTGCAAACAACCGACGCACTTGCGTTTTGATGCTCGCAACATTGTGTTCGATTTCTTCGCGCGTTTTGAGCGGGCGCTCTTCGTCTTTGCCACCCGGATCACCAATGAGGCTCGTCGCCCCACCCACCAGCAGCACTGTCTTCCAGCCCGCCTCTGCTAAGTGGCGCGCCAGCATATAAATTGCCAGGTTTCCAATCGCTAGACTATCAGACGAGCAATCGCTCCCCAGATAAAACGTTTTTGGCTCATCAAGCCATGTGTCGTCCTCGAATGTCTTATCTTTGATCAATCCTCGCCAGCGCAAATTTTCAGAAAGTGTCATACAAAAAATCCTTATACATATTATATAGAACGGTTTTTAGCAGCTATAGAGGTATTGATGGTGGATCGGATCAACAATAATCATGTTCTTACTAGTATACCGCATATCTGTCGTAAGCTGGAACTCTGCCCAATATTTTTTACATAATCGCATTTGCGCGAGCGTTAAATTTGCTATAATAACGCCATAGACAAAGACCAGTAAGGGGAACAATTAGCGGGATGAATGCCTCCAGCAAGGGACCGAGACGCCGTACAACCAAAAATACGTTCACAACGAACAGCGGCGCTACCTTTAAAGTGAACCACAGTTTTTCAGATCGCGTCAAAGCACGACGCGATGCCAAATCACGCCGTCGGGCGATGTATTTGAGTACCCTACCAAAAAACCGATTCAAGCGGATTTTATACCGACTACATCCGAAACGCCTGGCCAAGTATTGGTTTAGTCGTGAAGGTGCCATTATGGCTCTTAAAATCGTCGGCATTGGTATCGTCGCTTGCTTTATCTTGGTTATCGGCGTATTTGCCTACTTCCGTAAAGACTTGCCGAAAATTAAAGATATCTCTGGTGTAAACGTCGGCGGTAGCATCACCTACTATGACCGTTCCGGCCAGCGAATTTTGTGGCAAGACTACGGCGCCGTAAAACGTATTCCGGTAAAGAGTGATCAAATCTCTCCTTATATTAAGCAAGCTACCGTGGCCATCGAAGACAAAGACTTCTACAAGCACGGTGCCTTTGATGTACGCGGTATTATGCGTGCGGGGCTGCACGACGTATTTGGCGGTGGCGACAGCGTACAGGGGGGCTCGACCATCACCCAGCAGCTTGTTAAGTTGAATGAAAAATGGACAGCCGACCGCTCTATTACTCGAAAGATCAAAGAAGTTATCTTGGCCGTCGAGGTTGAACGCGAATACTCCAAAGACGACGTTTTAACAGGCTACCTGAACATCGCGCCTTATAGTGGCGTGGATAACGGTGTTGAAACCGCTGCACGTGATTATTTCGGTACGAGCGCAAAAGACCTTTCGCTCGCTCAAGCTGCCTTACTTGCCGGAATTCCAAAATCGCCAACCCGCTATTCGCCATACAGCAGTCCGAAATTTAACCCACAAGCCGGCGGTAATTACTTCGACGAGGAAGGTTTGATCGGGCGGCAACACTATATTCTTGATCAAATGGTCAACCAAAAAATGATTACCAAAGACCAGGCCGAGGAAGCGAAAAAAGTAGACGTCATGTCACAAGTTCGTCCGATTCAGCCAAAATACGATGGTATCCAAGCACCGTACTTCGTATTGGCAGCCAAAGACCAATTGGAACAAAAATATGGCCCTGAAACAGTAAACCGTGGAGGCTGGAAGGTCATCACTACCCTTGACACCACCTTGCAAGATCTCGCAGAAAAACAAGTGCAAAACGATCTGCCCACCATTAAAAGACAAGGTGGTGACGAAGCCGCGTTCGTGGCAGAAGATAACAAGACTGGTCAGATAGTTTCACTAGTGGGTGGCGTGAACTTTAGCGACCCCGATCACGGAAGTATCAACTATGCCCATGATGTAAACGTTTCGCCCGGTTCAAGCTTCAAGCCATACGACTATGCTGCCTTCATAGACAACAATAACAACGTAGGTGCCGGCTCTATCTTGTACGATTCCACCGGTCCAATTCCCGGCTACCCGTGTACGCCTGGCTACCACAAGACCTCAGCCAACGACCCCGGCGACTGTGCTACCGACTACGACAATAAAACACCGGGTGCCGTAACGCTTCGATATGCGCTGGGGGGCTCGCGTAACATCCCGGCTATGAAGGCCATGCTGAGCGCCGTTCCAAACGACACAAGCGCCGGCAAAGTTAACTCGATAAACAAAACTATCGGTACTGCCAACGCACTTATGGCCAACTCGCTCGGTAATAGTTACCGCTGCTATCAAGAAGGAACCGACATCTTTACGGCAACCAAAAAAGACGAGACACAGTGTTTCACTGCTGCAGCCATCGGTGACGGTGCCTATCTGCACCTTGACGACCATGTGAACGGTATCGCCAGTCTTGCACGCCTCGGTAATGCCATTCCAAGGACCTATATCTTGAAAGTCACTGAAGCAAGCGGCAAAACCATCGACGAGTTCAAACAACCTGCTGGCAAACAAGTCATCAAGCCTGACAGCGCTTATATTGTCAACGATATGGCTTCCGATCCGCGCGCCAGCTACTTGCCGGGTAACTGTACTGACAGTGGTTGTACAGCGCTCAAAAGCTTTGGTTACAAATTCCATCGCTACAAAGGCTGGAAGTTCGCCGTCAAGACCGGTACTACCAACTATGGCTTCGACGGTCTTATGGCCAGCTGGTCAACGCAGTACACCGCTCTCGCGTGGGTCGGCTATCACACCCGCAACCAAAAGATGACCGGAAACATGGAAACTATGACTGAACCCATCGTCCGTGGCTGGATGGAGGGTGCACATGATATGATTGGCAACAAGCCGGTCAACTGGACCGCTCCAAGCGACATCAAGAACTTGCCCGCGTACATCATGAGCCATAAGATTTCGAGCAACGGTGAGCAAATTCCTGGCCCAAGCACTGACGTCTTCCCATCGTGGTACCAGCAACGCCAAGCAGGCACAACCACATCACAAACAACCGATCGTGTTTCGGGCAAACTCGCTACAAGTTGTACGCCGGAACTTGCCAAACAAAACGTGACTAGCTCAAACGAAAACGCCTTTTCTGCCGACATATTTGTTAATAAGGGCGCGTCATCTTCGGCTACTGCTACGGGCAACGATAACGTTCACAACTGTAACGATACAAAACCTTCGGTGACGCTTACCGCGCCGTCTACTTGCGGCGGCAACAATGGCTGTACCTTCACGGTAACGGTCAGCCAAGGAACAGCTGCGCTTTCATCGGCACAATTCCCCGGCACGGTGAACCTCTTGGTGAATGGCCAAATTGTAGACACCAAGACCGTCTCTGAGTCGCCAAGCACCGTTACATTTACCTATACACCAACAGGCGGGGGACCGGGTACTGTTACAGCTCGGGTGATAGACAGCGTGCTCTACGATTCTAGTGACACAGCCAATGTGACCTTCACCGGTGGAGGCACGGGCACTAACGCGAATCAATGACTACCTGACCCCCAGCCTGCACGCCACCGCCCGGTAAAACCAAACTAGGTTGATATAAATAAAAGACCCGCAGTTCAAAAAGCTGCAGGTCTTTTATGCTTGTGGTTATCTAGGCAGCCGCTTACATGCCAAGTAATGAGTACAAAGTAAGGTGGCCGTCAACCAAGTTAGCCGATTACTGTGAGATGCGGCGGCGCAGCATTGTCGGTTGTTTTTTGAGCAATCGCTGGCTGAGTTTAGCGCCGTTTGATTGCGGGTTAGGTGTTTGCGGCGCCGATGAACGAGACCGACTACTAGTCGATGGCTGACCCTGATTCGCTTGACCAGCGGCCGGTCGTCGCCCTGCGTGTGCCGCGGTTTTCAGTGCAGTCTCGGTACGCTGCTGCTGGGTCTGGCTCGTCTGTTGGTGCTTTATTTGGCCGAACACCATTTTGCCGGCCACAGTTTGATGCATGCGACTTACCGTGACTGCGACGGTCTTCCCAACATATCGCGCGGCACCGTCTACAACGATCATTGTGCCATCTTCCAGATAGCCTACACCCTGATCGTGATTGCTGCCTTTTTGCACAATCTTGATCTGCAAGGTTTCGCCCGGCAAAGTCACCGGACGCATAGTTTGGGCCAATTCGTTAATATTAAGCACGCGAATGCCCTCTACGGTGGCTACCTTGGTCAAATTGTAATCGGTGGTGTATAAGTTAGCTTTAATTTTTTTGGCCAACGCCACAAGTTTATCATCGGTAGCAGGAATGTCAGGATACTGAGTACGGTCAATGACAACCGTCGCTGTTGAAAGCCCCGATTCATCTTGCAATTGATGTGCGATGTCGAGCCCAAAGCGTGCTCGCTCTCGCTTGTGGGAATCGTTGCCATCGGCCAAAAGCTGTAATTCGTTCAAAATAAATTGTGGAATCACAAATTCGTCGGCCAGGAAGCCGGTGCGGGCCACATCCACAATCCGGCCATCAATCAGCCCACAACTGTCAAGCACGAGCTTGCGGCGCTTCACGCTACCAAGTGACAGACTAGGCAAAGTGCTGCCTTCGCGTCCTGCCACCAGCATATAGGCAATAAAAATAAGTAAAATAATCTCGACTATTTGCATGTTACTCTTTCTCTAGAAATTGATTGAGTGCACTTCGGACATCACTCACCCCCTGTAAAAACGAGAGTTTTTTCCCTGTCTTTTGATTGGGTCCGATTGCGCTTTCGAATCCAAGTTTTTTAGCTTCTTGGACTCGCTTCTCAATATATGGCACGTGGCGGACTTCACCGCTTAAGCCGACTTCGCCAAAAACTACGGCATTCGATTTAAGCTGCAATCCCCTCGCGGCCGAGCCAATCGCCATACATACGGCTAAATCGGCTGCCGGCTCACTGATTCGCATGCCACCGACAATATTAATATAGATGTCTTGGTCGGCCAGCTGCAATTTTGTGCGGCGTTCAAGCATCGCCACTAATAAGTTTACACGATTTAGGTCGATTCCGCTTGCCGCACGCTTTGGATACCCGTAGCTCGTCTTATTCACCAATGCCTGTACTTCCACAAGCAGTGGTCGCGTCCCCTCGAGTGTAGCGAGTACAATCGACCCGTCGCTCACCTGTCGCTCCGACAAAAGCGCTGCCGACGGATTTTCAACAGGTTTTAATCCAGCTTCTTCCATTTCGAAGATACCGGCTTCGGTGGTCGGACCAAAACGGTTTTTGGTTGCGCGTAAAATCTTGAAACCGCCATAGCGATCGCCCTCAAGCTGCAAAACCACATCCACAACATGCTCGAGCACTTTCGGCCCGGCAATTGAACCTTCTTTTGTTACGTGCCCCACCAAAATAACAGCGGTACCAGATTGTTTTGCGGCTGCCAAAATAAGCTGTGTGCTGTTGGTGATCTGTGAGACCGTGCCCGCTGAAGACGCCACCGCTTGACACGCAATAGTTTGAATCGAATCAACCACCACGAGCTCGTATTGCTTTGTGGCGATCGTTGCCGCGATATCATCGGCACTCGTGCTGGTAGCAAGCTCAAGTTGCGCGCTCTTAGCTTTTAGTCGTTCCGCACGCAGGCCAATCTGGTGGCCTGATTCCTCGCCGCTCACATATAACACTTTGTGGCGGGCTGAAACCGCATTCGCCAATTGTAGCAACAAGGTACTTTTCCCAATGCCGGGCTGGCCGGCGATCAAATTCACACTACCCACCACCACGCCGCCGCCCAAAATCGCATCGACGTCTTTCATGCCACTTAATAATCGTTTCTGGTCGTTTTTTACTAAAGTGCCCACCGATTCAGGAGTCAGCGCGCGGCCAATCGAAACACCGCCGACGCCGCCCGTGACGAGCATCGCTTCTTCCTGCAAGCTGTTCCATGCTCCGCAATTCGGACACTTCCCCATCCAGGTCGCCGAAATCGCCCCACACTCACTACAGACATATTGCATCGTTTTCTTTGCCATCGTATCTAGTGTACACTACTGCGCCACAGGTGCGGTTGTTTGACTGTTTAAGGCTTGTCCGAGCTGTGTTTCTTGCACCGCAATGGCGTTACGCTCATCGACCAACGCATTGTACTGGGCAATAAGATTTTTGAGTGCGACCACGGCTGCATTGTACGAAGCAACTGCATTGTTGTACGGCTCTACGCCCGCGTTATAAGCGGCAATATTATGATTACGCTGAGCGTCGAGCTCGGTCTTTTGTGCCACCAGCGCTTGATATTTTTGGTCAAGCGTTGTCTGACTGCTATCAATCTGTTTCTTCATTTCGGCGAGCTTGGCGTCGTCGGCCGCAATTTGCGCCTCCCGGCTCGTAAACTCATTTTGGTATGTTGCCGCGTACTGTGCCACTTTTGAACGGGTGGTAAAGTATTGTTGATAATACGTTTCGAGCGCCGGAGACAAGTTCGCGACCTCTGTGCCAAATACCGAGTGCATCTCGTTAACCACATCATTCGGCTCGATCTTTTTATAGAGGTCAATGGTGTCTTTGATACGTTTATCTTGCAGGTCATTCTGATAGAAATCTTCGAGCAAGCCATTGATGCGCGTTCGTTCCTCCCTACTCAAGCGGTCATAGGCGGCGTGCAGCATTTCGTGTGCGGAAGTCACTTGCTCTACACCGGCCAATCGTGCATCACTCACCGCGTACACGTAGATTCCACGCTGATTGCCGTGATAACAACCCAAAATAATCGTCTGCTCTTTGTTGCCGCACTGCTGATTGAAATAGGTTTTATCCGCGGTAAGTGCCGGGCGGTTCACATAAAAGATACGCCGCGCTTTTGCGGTCATGGTATCATCGGTAGCGATCTGGGAAACCGCGGCGGGTGCGCTATAGCTGCGCAGCCGTGCCCAGTCGTAAATGTTTTGGTGGTTGGAAACCGCGAGCACGCCAGCACCTAACACGGCGAGCAGCACTGCTGTCTGTACAATTCGTCGTAAAGGTCTCATGATGCCTTCAGTGTAGCACTAAATGCCTGCAAAAAACCGTGATTTTCGTAAGTTCGAAACGCTTATTTTGCTTTGACCGGCTTGACGACTTTCGCCTTGGGCGCAGCGCCTTCTTCGACCGTTTGGTAGTGTAATTCACCGTTTTTGGTCGAGACTTGTATGATCGTGCCGTGCGTGTACTTTTCGCCGAGGAGCTCCGTGGCAATGTGGTCTTCGAGAGTGTCTTGGATCAGTCGCCGGAGAGGCCGCACGCCATTTTTTTCATCGTAACCATTATCAAGCAAGTGTTGTTTTGCGGCCGTTGTAACCTGTAAACCCAACCCTTGTTTTTGCATGCGCACGCGTAGTTCATCAAGCTGTAAGTCGATAATCTGGAAGATATCTTTCTTGGTTAACGCGTGGAATACCACGGTTTTGTCGATGCGGTTCAACAGCTCGGGGCGCATTGTTTTCTTGAGCTGATCGAGCACTTTGTCTTTGTTGTGTTCGTGCAGTTCATGCAAGTCTTCGAGGTCGTCCCGAGTTATAGCGTGGAAACCGAAGTCGGCTTCTTTTTGCAGTTTCTCGGCACCCACGTTGCTGGTCATGATGACAATGGTGTTGGTAAAGTCGATCTTACGACCCTTCGCGTCGGTCAGATGACCGTCTTCAAGAATCTGCAACAGCATGTTAAATACATCGGGATGTGCTTTTTCGATTTCGTCGAACAATACTAAACTGTAGGGTTGACGGCGGATCTTATCGGTTAACTGGCCGCCTTCGTCGTAGCCCACATAGCCGGCCGGCGCCCCCACCAAACGCGAGGTATTGTGCGCTTCGCCGAACTCGCTCATGTCGATCTTAACCAGCGAATCTTCAGAGCCAAAGAATTCTCGTGCGAGTACACGGGCAAGCTCCGTCTTACCAACACCGGTCGGACCAAGGAAAATGAACGAGCCGATCGGACGTTTACCGCTGCCGATGCCGGAGCGATTACGGCGAATCGCACGCGATACTACGTCAACGGCTTCTTGCTGCCCGATAACATATTTGCCTAACGTTTTCTCAAGGTTTAGCAGATACTTGGCTTCTGATCGAATCACTTTACGCACAGGAACGCCCGTCATTCGTGAAACAACTTCGGCCGCATCATCACTGGTAAGCGCAAGACGTTTGGTTTGCTTTGTATCACTTTCCAATTTCGCAAGCTGCTCATTAATTTGGCTGGCGCGCGTCTTTTCGCGAGCGGCTTTCTCGTAGTTCTCGGCGTCGACGGCTTCGTCGATGCGTGTGTTTACCAGCTTCAGTTCTTTCTGCAGTTTACGAACTTCCGGCGAGGTTTTACCCTTGTCAACCCGCAAGTGTGCAGCAGTTTCGTCGAGTAGATCGATCGCTTTGTCGGGCATAAAACGGTCGTTAATATAACGCTTTGCAAAACCAACGATGTCTTCGAGTACCTCGTTGCTTACCGTTACCCCATGGAATGATTCGTAGTGTTTGCGCAGACCTTTAAGAATAGCGAGCGTTTCGGACACCGAAGTTTCGGGTACTTGTACGGGTTGGAACCGGCGTTCAAGGGCGGCATCTTTTTCGATGTGCTTAGTGTACTCGGCAGTAGTTGTCGCACCAATCATCTGAATTTTACCGCGTGCCAAAGCCGGTTTTAGAATGTTTCCGGCGTCCATAGCGCCTTCGGCGGCACCGGCGCCGACAATTAGGTGCATTTCGTCGATAAAGACGATGGTCTTTTTGTCGTTTTCCAGCTCAGCCATGACTTTTTTAAGTCGTTCTTCGAACTCACCACGGTACTTGGTACCAGCGATCATACCGGCCAAGTCGAGCATAATGATCCGCTTGTCGAGCAAGCTGTCCGGCACGTCTTCGGCAACGATACGCTGTGCCAAGCCTTCAACAATTGCGGTTTTGCCAACGCCCGGTTCTCCGATAAGCACGGGGTTATTTTTGGTGCGACGGTTCAAAATAGTTACCACGCGGCGAATTTGCGGATCACGGCCAACAACCGGATCGAGTTTGCCGGCATGCGCCTGGGCTGTAATGTCGGTTCCAAAGAAATCGAGCGCTGTTTTGCGGCCTTTATTACGACCACCACGGCGAGCGGTTTCGGTTTTATCACCACCTTCATCGTCATATTGTTGCTTGTTGAGGAACTGTTCCAGCTCGTTCATGAGATGATCGACATCGATGTCCATATCGCGTAGCAAAATCGTGGCGCGAGCGTTCTTTTGTGTCAGAATGCTATATAAAATGTGCTCGGTACCGCAGAAGTCTTGATTATAATCCTGAGCAACATCGTAGGCCATCTTGAGCGTGAGTTTGGCTGTTTCACTCAAACCTTTGGCGCCGGCGCTCATCACAATCGTTTTTGGCGTGAGATTAAGCGCTGATTGGGCACGATCGAGTGTTACTCCCGCGCCGCCAAGAATTTTGGCGCCCATGCTCGTGTCCTGAGCCAGCAGTCCTAATAATAAATGTTCAGTGCCCACATACGCACTGCCGAAGCTCCGCGCGATCGCATCGGCGTGCTTCAAACTTTGCAACGCATTGTTGCTTAAATGATTCAAAAAATCTTGGAAATCAGCAGAATCTGGTGTCATAAATAAGCTACCTTTCGGCGATGCTTACGACGCATCACTATACATAGTGTAGCCCGACTAGCACTCACGAGTCAAGAGTGCTAATCGGATTCTTCAGCAAATTTTAGGAGACTCGGTTTTTTGCTTTTTTATAGGCGTTAAGCTACTCGCCGTGTTGTTCGATTGCGTCAAGCAAGTTGTGTTCAAGTTCTGACTTTTTCTTAAGTTTTTGGGTAACTGGCTTGGTTTCGGTCTTTTGTGGAGCTGGAGCGGGCGCTGGAGCTGGAGCTGCCGGCACTTTTTCGGCTTCAATGTCGAGTTCGTAACCGGTGAGCTTGCTGGCCAAACGCACGTTTTGGCCGCCTTTACCGATAGCAATACTCAGCTGGTCTTCGGGTACCGCGACCAAAGCTTTTTTAGTTGCTTCGTCGATTGTCACCTTGCTGACTTTTGTTGGGCTCAATGCGTTCGTAATGTAAGCGACCGATTCATCATTCCAAATAATGATGTCAATTTTTTCTTGCTCACCAATTTCGCTCATGACGGCGTTTACGCGCGTACCGTGTCCACCTACAAAAGTACCGACCGGGTCAACGCCTGGAACAGTGCTGTGAACGGCAAGTTTGGTGCGGACGCCGGCTTCGCGGGCAATGGCTTTGATCTCGACAGCGCCGCTTTCCATCTCTGGAACTTCACTGCGGAAGAGCCATTCGATAAACTCTTTATTGCCGCGCGATACGACCAATTGCGGGCCGCGAAAGCCACGTTCAACGTCTTTAAGGAATACCTTCAGCCGTTGGCCGGGGTAATAGCGTTCGCCTTGGATTTGCTCGCTGCGTGGCATGATACCTTGGGCTTTGCCAAGCTCAACTCGCACAATGTTACCTTCGACTCGTGACACCAAAGCGTTAATGACGGTGCCGATTTTGTCTTCGTACTCGGCCATAACGATTTCGCGTTCAGCTTCGCGAAGCCGCTGCAATACAACCTGTTTGGCGGTTTGCGCCGCTACACGACCAAAGTTCTCAACTTTTTCGTGTACTTCGATAAAGTCGCCGAGTTTGGCGTTCTTTTGCATGACGCTTGCGTCTTTGAGACTGATCTCGTACGCAGCGTTTTCAACCGTTTCTACCACTTCTTTATTAACATAGGCGTCTACTTCACCACTGGTGAGATTAACGGTTACGCGAATATCCTGCTCGCGTTCACCGTAGTCGCGGCGATAGGCGGCAGCCAGCGCTTGTTCAAGTACTTCCTTTACGGTGTCTTCCGGCAAGTTTTTTTCCTCGGCGATCGTGCGTACGGCAAGCGCCAGCTGTTTTATATCCAAATCCATGTTTGGTTTCTCCTTTCTTAATTGTTTACGTACAAAGTCTTAGAGGTCTGATACGAAAAAAGCCGACCAAGGTGGCCGACCGAACAAGTTCAGTGTAGCAAATAGCCCAACCTGTGTCAATTTAACAGCGTAAAATGCAGCCAAGACGTGCTAGAATGGAGCAATGAGTAAAAAAGTAAAACGCCTCTTTCGTTATTTTCAACCAACCCAGTATGACCTCCATCTTACCCCCGACCGCGACACCATGAAATTATCCGGCAGTGTCACAATTACCGGTAAAAAAACTCGTCCTTCACAGCGCATTACTTTTCACCAGCACGACCTCACAATTACCGAGGCGACTATTACACGCAAGGATAAAAAAGGCAGCTTGTCTGTAGCCGTTACCCGCATCAATCACCAGCGTTCCCTCGATGAGGTTCGTTTACACACCGAGGACATGCTCTACGCCGGTGAGTACCAAATCACCATGCAGTTTGAGGGCAAGATCACCGACAGTATGCACGGTATTTACCCCTGTTATTATGAGATTGATGGCAAAAAACAAGCGTTGATCGGCACGCAGCTCGAAAGCCATCACGCACGCGAAGCTTTCCCCAGCATCGATGAGCCCGAAGCCAAAGCCGTTTTTAACCTGACCCTGGTATCGCCAGAGGGTGAAACCGTTTTGGGCAACACTCCAATTGCCATGCAAACCAAACAAGACGGCAAGCTCGTTACTACCTTTGAGCCAACGCCGCGCATGTCAACATACCTCGTAGCCTTCGCGTATGGCGATTTGCAATCGAAAGAAACCAAAACCAAAAGCGGCGTTGACGTTCGCGTATGGGCCACCAAAGCCCACGCACCAGAGGCGCTCGACTTTGGCTTGGATGCCGCCAAGCGTTCCATTGAATTCTTCGACGAATACTTTGGTGTGCCCTACCCCTTGCCCAAACTCGACAGTATCGCCCTGCCCGATTTTTCTGCCGGGGCTATGGAAAACTGGGGGCTTATGACCTTCCGTGAGTCTTGCTTGCTCGCCGATCCGGCAACCGCCTCCCACAGCACGCGAGAACTCGTCTGTATGGTAGTAGCGCACGAAATTTCCCATCAATGGTTTGGCGACCTCGTCACCATGAAATGGTGGAACAACCTCTGGCTGAATGAAAGCTTCGCAAATGTTATGGAGTATGTCGCTACCGACGCCCTTTACCCCGAATGGAACATTTGGAATACGTTTATCACACAAGAAGGTTTGTCGGCGTTACGCCGCGACTCAATCGCCGGCGTCCAGGCGGTGCAAACCGAAGTCAATCACCCCGACGAAATCTCGACTATCTTTGATCCGTCGATTGTCTACGCCAAAGGCGGCCGCCTGCTCCGCATGCTAATGCAATATATCGGCGAAGACGCCTTTCGTAAAGGACTCGAAGATTATTTCACCAAACACGCCTACACCAACACCGTCGGTGAAGATTTGTGGAATGCGCTTGGTAAAGCCAGCGGCAAAGACATCGCCAGCTTTATGAACCCATGGATTATGCAGTCCGGTTTTCCTGTGGTGAGCGTCACGCAAAAAGGTACAAAGCTCGACCTCACGCAAACGCACTTTTTGCTCGATCCCACCAAAGCCGACGAAGCGCGGGTATGGCCGATTCCAACCCTGAGCGACCGTGAAGACGTACGCGCCCTATGCGACAAGCCTACCACGCATGACCACCTTACAACCGAAGAATTTGTGCGCATCAACCAAGGCGCCGTCGGTCATTACATCGTGCATTACGCTACTCCCGAGCACCGCGAATCTATCGCACAACTTGTTAAAACCAAGAAACTGGGCGAAGCTGAGCGGTTGATGCTTTTGAGCGACAGTTCACTGCTCGCACGCAGTGGGCGTAATTCTTTTGAAGACACGCTGCGCTTGCTCGAAAACTACGCCAACGAAGACAAAGAGCCGGTTTGGGACATCATGTCGCTTATTTTGGCCGACAGTCGCCGCTTTATCGACGCCGATCCTACGCTCGAAGCGCCGATGAAACAACAGATTCGCGACGTCATCCAGGCACAATTTGAACGCTTAACCTGGCGAGAGAAATCCAAAGAACCCGTCGAAGACACCAAATTACGCGCGCTTATCACCGGGCTCGGGGTGTACGCCGACCACCGTGAGATTATCGGTGAGGCAGTTGTGCTGTTTGAAGCTTACAAAAAAGATAGCGCCAATGTTCCTGCGGAGCTGCGCAGCATTGTCTTTGACGCCGCCGTACGTCAAGATCTCGAAGGCGCGTTCGACTACCTCCTGGATCTAGAGCACCGCACCAGCAACGTCGACCTCAAGTACGACATCGCCCTGGCGCTCACCAGCACGCGCACGAAAGCCAAAGCCGAACGCTTGCTTGCACGTCTGAAAGATGCAGACCTGGTTCGTCCCCAAGATGTTGCCCGCTGGATCATTTATCTGCTCCGCAATCGCGACACTCGACAAATAGCTTGGGATTGGCTCCGCGACAATTGGGATTGGATCGAAAAAACCTTTGACGGCGATAAATCATACGATGCTTTTCCGCGCTATGCAGCAAGCTGCTTTAATACCCGCGAACGCATGGAAGAATATCGCGCGTTCTTTGAGCCCAAACTCGACAATATCTCGTTGGTCCGCAACATTACTATGGGAATTGAGGAAATCGAGAATCGTGTTGCATGGTTGGAGCGTGATCTGCCGGCTGTACAAGCTTATTTTGCTCAGCGGCAAAGGTAATATCTAATATCTAGGCCACGAGGGCATTTGCTTTTTAGTTGTGGTGCGTAAAACACCTCATCAAAGGTCTTTCACTGCATGAGTGACTCTAAACTGTGAACCCGTGACCTCAATCGCCGCCAAATAATATCGCCCCATCCAGGCATGGGCATGCACCCAACTTTCAGCGGAAAATCGCATGCGATGTAATTTTTGTGGAGTGATGTAATCGAGCCCCGTTCCTTGCCGAACCGAGCGTCGATATTTCACTTCGCAAAAGCATACTTCTTGATCGCGCATTGCTACAATGTCGATCTCGCACCACCTGGTTCGCCAATTTTGTGTTAGGATCTCGAATCCTTTGCGTCGCAAAAAATCCGCCGCAACGTTTTCGGCCCGCCTTCCAGTTTCAACCGTCGTCATATTGAATTAAGCGCTACCCAAATTGGTTTGAAGGATCGGCGATGAATGTCCGACACGCCGTGTTGTGCGAGCAATTGACGGTGCAGCGCGGTACCATAGCCAACATGCCGTGCAAACTCGTATTTCTCATATTCTCCGGTCAATGCCGCCATGTACCGATCGCGCGCCACTTTGGCGACAATACTCGCGGCACTCACCGCAGGCACCAGGTCGTCTGCTTTGATGAGTTTTTCGGCTTTTGGGTTATCAGCCAAGAAATTATAGTTGCCATCTATGATAATTCGTTCATACGGCACCGTAATTTCAGCCAAAGCCCGGCCCATGGCCAGCCGCACTCCCTCTGTTAAACCCAATTCATCAATCTCTACCGACGAAACCCAACCGAGCCCAACAGCCATCGCTTTTTCTAAGATAATTTCGTTGAACTGCTCGCGTTGTCGTTTGGTGAGTTTTTTGGAATCTTTAAGGCCGGCGATAGGTTTGTCCAATAATACCGCGCCGGCCACTAACGGCCCCGCCCAACACCCTCTCCCAACTTCATCAATCCCCACGATCATAAGCCGAGCATAGCACACAATGCCCCGCTTACAACACTATTTATTTTGCGGCAAGTCTCCCGCATCTCATGCCCGTGCTCAAACACTGCGGATAGAATACCAAGACTAGCGCGCGCTGGCATTGAGATGCGGGATCCTTGTCTCATTTTCAAATAAAAGAGCCCGGATAACTCCAGGCTCTGTATAGATGCAAATAGCAACTATTCGGCTTTTTTGTGGGCAGCCTCGACAGCTGCGGCTTTTGCAGCGAGTTCGGCGTCGCCAGCAGCTTTTGCTTCGGCATCGGCTTCTGCGGCTGCAGCGGTTTGCTCGTGCAGTTTAGCTTCTTCTTCCTCGGCTTTTTTGTCGTGGATAGCGTTCACTGCTTCGCGGTCAAAGTCGACGCCAGTCAAGCGAGCAGCTTTACCGGTAAGCTTGCGCATGTAGCTCAAGTAATTGCGACGAACTTTGCTTCGTTTGGTGACTTCGATCTTTAATACCAGTGGGCTGTGGAGCAAAAAGCTCTTTTCTACGCCAATGCCACTTGAAATACGGCGAACCGTAATGCGGCTCGTATGGCTGTCTTTGCGGTCGGTACGAATAACCAAACCCTGAAAGATCTGCACGCGCTCTTTGTTGCCTTCACGAATTTTCTGGTGAACACGAACGGTGTCACCACTCTTTACGTCAACGACAGCGTGCTTTTTGTACTTTTCTTCAATTTTTTGAACAACAGATTGCATAACCTATTAACCTTACACTACTATTTGCTTTCGATCAAGTATATCACATCTGTTACGCCATGAAAAGCGTTTTATAACACGAGCATGCAAGCAATTCCAGAAGTTTGTCCCATTTTAATCTTCCGGAGGCGTCGTGGTTATGGTACGCTATGTGACAATGAAATCTCTCGAATCGGGTGAATATCGTAGGCTCACTATTTGTTCCGCACTGGTGGGCGCAACGCTTGGCGCCACCGCTATGGGGTATGTGCGTTACGAAACGACGCTGTCGGAGCCTTCACCAACCGCAAATGCTTCCCCGCAAGGAATCCCGAATCGTCCGCCCGGACCATTACAATGCAAGTCACTCCAGGACTTTACCCTCACCACTGCGAATGCGCCCAAGCCCCGACATCTGAGCATAAAACAACCAGCGGAATGCGACCAGTTCAAGTTGCCGGCCTATGATCTACACGATTTGGAAAACCCGGTGACTTCTTTCGCAAATGGAGCGGAAATGGTCATTCACTGCGCTATTTTTCGGTCTGGCGGTTCAATCATTGAGACCGATAGCCATGGTATGCCGCTTGCGGTGCGGGTTTCAGCCGCCGCAAGTCAGATGCACGCCGCCGAGCTTCAAAACTTTTCCATCTGCCCTGATCGTCCGAGCTAGGAAACGACACGATACACTTCTTCGATGGTCGTAATGCCTTCGATAGCTTTCAAAATGCCATCTTGCAGCATAGTACGCATGCCTTCTTCGATAGCTTTTTGCTCGATCATATCGGTAGTGATCTGGTTGGGTGGCAGCTTGAGGATTTGCTGAATGCCCGGCGTCATCTGCATTTGCTCGCGGATCGGCATTTGCCCCACATAACCAAACGGATTTTTATCTGAGCTGCCTGGTTTGTACAGCGTAACTTGATTCAGATCGGGTCGTGGTACTCCCGGCGGTAAAGTGTCGATAACTGCCTGTAATTGCGCCTTCAAACCTTCGTCGGGCTGATATGGCTGGCGCGTTTCGGGGTCGAGTCTGCGGACCAAACGCTGCGCCATAATAAGATGCACCGCGGAAGCAAACAGCGGGTTGATACCGATAAAGTCCAGCATGCGGGTAAGCGCCGCTGAAGCATTCGAGGCGTGGAACGTGCTCAAAACCAAGTGACCGGTAAGCGCGGCCTGCAGCGCAGTTTTTGCCGTGTCTTGGTCACGGATCTCGCCAACCATCACAATATCCGGGTCCAAACGCAGCACAGCTCGTAGTCGTTCAGCAAATCCCCGAGCATTCTGATCGCCTTCTACCGGAATCTGCACAACGCCCGGCATAAAATATTCAACCGGATCTTCGAGAGTCAGCAACTTGCGCTCGTCGGAATTCAAGGTGTTTAAAATAGAGTACAGCGTGGTCGTTTTACCGGAACCGGTCGGACCGACTACCAGCACCATGCCGGTAGGGTGACTGATCACATCATCGACTACAGCTCGCTCGCTCTCCGACAAACTAAGGTTATCGAGTTTCAATAGCTCCATTTTGAGCGTGAATAAACGCATTACCACGTCTTCACCAAACACCGTCGGCACCGTTTCGACACGAAGGTTCACATTTACATCTTCTCCGGTCGCCATTTTGTAGGTCTTGTTGATGTGTCCCGTTTCGGCGTCGGTACCACCAGTAGAAACGTTGGCTGCAACCGCAATTGATGATAACAATTGGTGGTATTTCTCGCGGGACAAATGTGCGATCGGATGCAGCACGCCGTCCACCCGGAATCGAATACGCACGCCCTCGGCCTGGTTTTCCAGGTGAATGTCGGAAGCTTTAAGGTTATAGGCTTGCTTTACCAAGTACGCCAAAATGTCGTCGGAGCGTACTTCACCCAGTGTTTTCGAAACTTGTTGAAAAAGATTGCTGTTGGAATCGTTACTGAAGGCAATGTCTTGATATACGACCTGTTTCGGTGGATCGTATAACCGCATGTATTCTTTAAAACCAACGTCCGAAATGATCGCAAACGACACAAGCCGGTCAGCATAGCGCTGCCGAATTTCATTCATCGCCTGCTGCGAAGTGGTCGTCGTAATCCCAAAAACAATCTTGCTTTGGTCGGCGCTAATCGGAATAATGCGTACCTTGTACATTTCCTCGAGCGGCAAAATCTCACGGAATAACGGCTTGCTACTGAGCGCAGCCGTGTCAATGTAGGGCAAACCTAAAACTTGTGCACGGTGCTGCGTGGTCCGCTCGGCATCGCGGCGAGCCTGGGCCTGCGTATCTTTTTCCATGCCTGTAGTATAGCATGAGCATGATCGGTTAGGCAGGCATTTATGAGCTGGAAGTTTGATACTTCTGTGCAAAATATATTGGCTGGGGCTTCGCCTGGATGTAAAGGTAACACTCATTCTTCAATATTCCGTATACTGGTGGGGTGAAACAAATTATCCTGATCGCACATAACTTGCGAAGTTGCCACAATGTCGGCTCATTGCTCAGAACGGCTGAAGGCTTGGGGGTAAGCAAAGTTTTTCTTACCGGATATACGCCCTACCCCTTGCAGCCAGGCGACACGCGCTTGCCGCACCTTGCCGCCAAAATCCACAAACAGATCCACAAAACCGCACTCGACGCCGAAGCTATCATTGCATGGGAGCAATCCGACGCACTCGAGCCGATACTGGCCAAGCTGAAGCAAGACGGCTTTACCATTGCCGCCATCGAGCAAGCACCCCATGCCATCCTGTTGCCGAAATATAAAACGCCCGATAAAATCGTGCTGCTGGTGGGCCGTGAAGTCGAAGGCGTTGAGCCGGAAGTTCTCGCTAAAATGGACACCTTGCTCGAAATTCCGATGTTCGGTAAAAAGGAGTCATTTAACGTCGTACAAGCGGCGGCGATGGCGTTATACCACTGTCGATTCCACTAATATTGCGGTTATGCTACACTAGAATTACGATGGTTCTCGCACAAAACCCAAAACGACGCACGACCAGCCACGAGAAAAAACGCCACGGTCATCACCACAAGCAGACCAGGCATTACGGTAAAACGTACTGGCCCTATTTGCCGCTGCTCATAATTATTGCGCTCGGATTATCGGTTAATGGATTGCTCGCCCACCGGCAGCAAGTGTTGGGGGCACAGTCCGACATCACCGCCGCCACGCTCACGAGCGAGACCAATAACATTCGCACTAAAAATCAAGAGCAAACCCTGGTACTCAACGACAAGCTGACCACTGCCGCACAAGCCAAAGCCAACGACATGGTCGCCAAAAACTACTGGTCGCACAACGCGCCGGATGGCAAAACGCCGTGGAGTTTTATTCAGCAGAACGGCTACGCGTATGAATCCGCCGGCGAGAACTTAGCGTACGGCTTTGGCAGCAGCGATGCCGTACTTTCGGGTTGGATGAACAGCAGCGAGCACCGCGCCAATATCTTGCGTGCTTCGTATCAGCAAGTCGGGTTCGGCATTGTAAAAAGTGAAAACTACCAAGGCCATGGTCCGCAAACCGTAGTTGTTGCCATGTATGCCACACCAACCTCCGCAGCCGCCGCGCCTATGCATGCAGTTTTGGGCGAACAAACTTTGCCTGCCAGTAAACAGGTAGCGCGCGTGCAATTGCTCACCGCGGGCAGCGCACCGTGGAGTCTGATGATCGTTTCGTTTGTGGCCGGCGCCGCTTTAGTAGTCTTTGTAGTCCGGCATGGTTTACTCCTCAAACGAGCCTTTGCCAAAAGTGAGGCCTTTATCATCAAACATCCTATGCTCGATATCGCCATTGTATCTCTCGGTATGCTCAGTTTTATATTGAGCCGAACAACCGGTTTTATTCAATAATCACTGTGCGGGCCGAACTGCAACTTATTCATCTGCGGTAGTCTGCAAGCAGTTTTAGAAGCGCAAAGGTTCACCGCGTAGCAACGCGAAGCCTTTTTTGATAGCCTTAATCTCGTCGTCATCAACGTTTTTATTTGCACTCATGATCTGTGCAAGCTCGGTTTCTGCAAACCAGCCGAAGGTTGCGTGATCTTCTGGATTGAGCTTAATTTGCTCTAGGGCAGCTTCGAATTCGGCAAAATACACTACCTCGATTGAGTGCGAGCCCTTGACCGGATTTGTATACGTGAAAACCGCGAACGGATCACCGACGTGTATGCTCATGCCAAACTCCTCTTGGATTTCCCGCTTCAGCCCTGCCACCATGTCTTCGCCAAAATCAATATGGCCGCCGGGCAGCTCGTACACGTTTGGCAAAAATTTCTTGCTGGCTGCACGCTTGGGTGCAAACAATTTGGTAACGCCGTCAAAATCGTGATGAATAAAAGCGCAAGCTGTAAAAACTTGCCGACCGGTGGCTATCGTTTCACTATCGTGCACGGTTTTTGTCATGTTTTAAACTCCTATTGCATTTTGAGATTTTCGGCGCCTACTAATGATCCGAGTCGCTCTAAAAGCGTTTCATCTTTCTTGACTCCGGTGGGCAATTTGATAATTTGCTTGCCTTCGGATGGGCCAAGCACTAAAACTACCTCTGTTTGGCCCGGCGCAGCGTCGATGGTTTGCTTGAGCGACAATAATAGCTCTTGGTTCTGACCATCCGCCAAGCGCACATATAAGCGCTCGGCTTTTGGCTCATCATCGGCTGTTACGCTTGCCGTTTTTGCCGTTCGCGCCGATGCGACTTTTTTTGGTGGTTTGGGCGTCTTTACTTTTTTCCCGGTGGCCTGATAACCTGTCGCTTGCTCGGCGGTGATTTCCCGCGCATCATCGACAATGATTTTCACTTCCTCTCCCAAATTACCTTCGCGGTCTTTGGCCGAAATTTTTCCGCGTACCAAAACCACCCGATCACGTTCCCAAAGCCCGAGCGTCTGCTGAAATGTGCCCGGAAACACAATAAGTTCCGTCTCGCCGCCATGATCTTCAACTTTTACAAAGGCCATTTTTTGCCCATTTTTGGTAGTGATCTCACGGAGGTCGGTGATTGCACCACCGACCGTGACGCCTTTGCCGTCGTGTGCGGGCACTAGTTCTTTGATGGGCACTGTCTGCTCGGCTAGAAAGGCTTCGTACATGGCAAGCGGATGCTGTGACAAGTAGAGTCCGAGCAGCTCACGCTCCCACAACAGCTGTTCACGAGGCGTAAACACCGTGGCTGGCGATTCAAGCAATAATTGCGGCTTAGCCATCACCGATTCGTCTAGCATCCCAAACAAATCGACTTGTCCGCTGCTCGCTTGTTTTTGCAATCGGCCCGCATAGGCAATGATCAGATCAAGGTTGTGCAATAATTTCGACCGTTCGCCAAAACGATCGAACCCGCCGGCTTTTACTAAACTTTCCAAGGCTTTGCGATTCACGATGCGCACATTAACGTTCGTAAGAAATGACTCGAGATCGGTGAACTCGCCGTTATCGCTGCGCACCCGGATAATTTCTTCGACCGCTCCGGTGCCGACGTTTTTAATAGCCGCCATGCCGAAGCGAATCGGCGCGAGACGATTATCGGGGTTCTCGGCATCAGGCACGACGGCAAATTCGGTAAACGATTCGTTAACATCGGGCTGCAACACATCGATACCCATCTTTTTACATTCGGTAATTTCGATGGCGAGACGATCGGTGTCATCGTAATCGCTGGTCATGAGCGCTGCCATGAACGCCGCCGGATAGTGCGCCTTCAGGTACGCCGTTTGATACGAAATCATGCCGTAACACGCCGAGTGCGACTTGTTGAAACAGTAGTCGGCAAAACCAAGCAAGTCGGTCCAGAATTTCTCGATCACTGCTTTTGGCACGCCATTGTCAACCGCGCCGTCAATAAACTTGACCTTCATTTTGGCCATAACATCGCGCTTTTTCTTGCCGATCGCTTTGCGCAGCGTATCGGCTTCACCACCGGTAAATCCACACACATCGCGCGAAATCTGCATCACTTGCTCCTGGTACACGAGTACGCCATAGGTCGATTCAAGCGCACCTTTCATAAGCTCGTGGCTGTAGCTAATGTTTTCAAGGCCGTTTTTGCGCTTGATGTAGCTATCGGTCAGCCCGGCCCCGAGCGGCCCCGGCCGATACAGTGCACCCATAGCCACGATGTCATCAAACACCGTCGGCTTAAGCTCGCGCAAATAGCGCTTCATACCCGAAGATTCAAACTGGAAAACTCCCGTGGTATCGCCGCGCTGCAAAAGTTTGAAGGTTGCTTCGTCGTCGAGAGGCAAGCCGTTAAGGTCGATGTCTTTGCCGTACACCCGCTTAATAATGCGTAGCGTGTTGTTAATGATAGTCAAGTTACTAAGGCCCAAAAAGTCCATCTTGAGCAGCCCGAGTTCTTCGATCGGATCCTTCGGATACTGCGTGGCCACCACCCCTTTTTGCGCCATTTCAAGTGGGGCGAATTTAACGATGTCATCCGGTGCGATCACCACGCCGGCTGCATGCACACCGTGCGAGCGAATCGTACCTTCAACCCGGATCGCCAGGTCGAACACGCGCTGCGCCGTCTCGCTTGTTTCGTATTCGTGCTTGAGTTCGGCGTTGTCTTTGAGCGATGTTTCCAGGGGAATGTGTCGTCCTTGCACCGGAGCGGGAATCATTTTCGCTAAGCGATCTGCCTCTGCATATGGCACCTGAAGCACACGCGATACGTCACGAACAGCGTTACGCGCGGCCATCGTGCCAAACGTCACGATGTTCGCCACGCGGTCTTGGCCGTATTTTTCAGCACAATATTGGATCACTTCGTCGCGGCGCGTGTCTTGAATGTCGATGTCAACATCGGGCATGCTAATGCGATCCGGGTTCAAAAAGCGTTCAAAAAGCAAATCGTATTTGAGCGGATCGAGTTCGGTAATTTTGAGCGCATATGAAATGATTGATCCGGCCGCCGACCCACGCCCCGGCCCGAACACAATCCCCTGATCTTTGCCCCAGTTCATAAAGTCGGCGATAATCAAGAAGTAGCCGTTGAAACCCATTTGCGCGATGACGCCAAGCTCGTAATTTGCCCGGTCCAGAACCTCTTTTGGCAAAGTTTTTTGCGACATTTCTACCGTGAGCGTTTTGCTAGTGTCCTCATCTACGCCCCCGTACCGCCAAGCCAACCCCTGATACACCGTTTTGTGCAAATATGATTGCTCGTCCTCACCCTCGGGCACCGGAAACTTCGGAATCAAGATTTTACCAAGCTCAATCGTCACGTCACAGCGATCGGCGATGGCCTTGGTGTTCGTAATAAAATCAGGATGCTCCGTGCCCCAACGCTTAATAATTTCCTGCGGGTCGGTCACATGCAACTCAAAATCTTTCAAGCTCATACGTTTTTCGTCACTCAAGAACGAGCCGGTTTGCACACACAGCAAAATCTCGTGCGCCTCTTGGTCTTCGTGCCGCAAATAGTGGGCATCACAGGTGACCACACACGGAATGTCGAGTTCTTCGGCAAGTTTGATCAACTCTTTGTTGGCCGCCACCTGCTCGTCCCACTTACTGGGATGGTCGGGATGACCATGGTCTTGCACTTCGATGTAATAGCGGTCGCCAAATACACTTTTGTACCAGCTGGCGACTTCTTTGGCTTGGTCGTACTGCCCTTGGCGGATGGCGTCGGCGACTTCACCACCGATACAGCCACTCAAAATAATCAAACCCTCGTTATATTTTTCGAGCAATTGGTGATCGACGCGCGGCTTGTAATAGGTACCCTCCAAATTTGCGATGGTGCTCAAACGCATCAGATTGCGATAACCAACGTTGTTCATCGCGATCAAAATAAGGTGATAATACACCTTATCTTTGCCCGGTTCTTTATCGGCGATGGTGCGGGCCGCGACATAGCCTTCCATGCCAATAACCGGCTTGATGTCGTTCGCCGTGGTGGTTTTATAAAAATCAATCGCTCCAGAAAGCGTGCCGTGATCGGTCATCGCTACCGCTTGCATGCCCGATTCTTTCACGTAGTTAACTAAAGCCGGGAGCTTGGTCAGCCCATCCAGCAAACTGTACTGCGTATGGTTGTGTAAGTGGACGTAATCGCTGGGCTTCAGCTCGCCACTTTGAACGCGTGCCATCTAAAAGTTATCCCCTCTGCTACGTTTTATTATAGCGAAAACACGCCCCGGAAACGAGACGTGTTTTGCAGTTTTACAACGTATTTTTTAAGTATATGTTTGTGTGGAAGCTGTTACTTTTTACGAAGTCTTCTTTTTAAGAAATGTCTTGAGGTGTTCAATCGCTTTATCGGCGTCTTTGATGGCTTGCTGGAGTTCTTTGTCTTCGGCTACATCTTCGTGCAAAGTGCTAAGTAGTTCCCGCGTGCGCTCTTTAGCGGCTTGTGTTTTCTCGATCAAGGTGTCGTATTCATGGCGTGTGCGACCCTTGAGCTGCTCGGCTTGCTCTTTGGCTTGGTCGAGCAAATCATTCATTTGTGTATGCAGTGATTTGAGCTGTTTTTCGGCTTCGCTCATACTTTCGCTCGCCGCTTTTCGGATGTCTGCACGCGTTTCCTTGCCACTCTTTGGCGCTGTTAAAACGCCGGCTACATACCCCCCGACTGCGGCAACCGCCGCACCGAGTGCAAACTTTTTACCCTTATGATCTGGCTCTGCCATGCTATTCCCCCTTCTTTGAGTGCTTACCTACAAGTTCGGCAACATTACGAATTAACCGTATGAATGTCATCTGTTCAGCAGTTTGTTTAAAGACCTGCCCGATATTTTCGGCAGAATCTATAAACTTCTCGGCCTTGGCGGTAACGCGGTTGACGCTCTTGAGTACGCGGATCACCAAAACAATCGATACAATCGCGAGGATTAAGAAAAGAGCCAGCGCCGCTGCCAGAATAATCATGATAACTTTTTCTGTTGTATTCATCTACAGCTCCTTATGCCTAGTAGCTTTATTGTACTACTTTGTAACCGCTTGGCGCAAAAATTCAAGGAAATCTTCACCGATATCCTCACGTTTTAAGGCAAAATCAACGACTGTTTTGAGGTATTCCAGCTTGTCGCCCGTGTCGTAGCGTGTACTGTTTTTGATTTCGCAGCCAAAGAATGGTTTGCCATCGGCAATCATCGGCTCGATAATCATGTCGGTCATCACAAATTCTTTGCCCGGTTGTAATTTCGCGAGACCAGCATCGAGATAATTGAACACCTCGGGCGTAAACAAATAACCGCCGACGCTCGCAAAGTTGCTTGGCGCATCGGCACGGCCGGGTTTTTCCTTGATGCCATCCATTTTCAGGATGTCATCGCGGATTTGCATACCGCTCAAAATACCGTACCGCGAAAACTCTTTATCCTCACTAATGCGCATGCAAGGCAAAATTGAACCATCCAACTCCTCATAGAGCGAGATCATTTGCTGAAAACTGTTTGGCGTTGCCACGGTAAGGTCGTCGGCAAAACAATAAATAAACGGCTCGTCACCAATGAGGTGCGCGGCGTTCATCACCGGTGTGGCCGTACCATATGGACCTTTTTGGCGCACATAAGCGAAATTAGCCATGTCGGCAATGCGTTCAAGCTCCTCGATATAGCGCAATTTGCTGGCACCGCCGTCGCGCAGGTTGCGCAGTAAGTCTTCGTTGGGCGTATCAAAATGGTCTTCAATGTTCCGCTTGCTGTAGCCCGTGACAATAATGATATCTTTGATACCGGCCGCGACCAGTTCCTCGACGATAAATTGGATAATTGGCTTGTCTACCAGCGGGAGCATTTCCTTGGGCATCGCTTTGGTTTGCGGCAAAAAGCGCGTACCGAAACCTGCCGCTGCTATAACTGCCTTCGTGACTTTCTTGTTGGCCATATAGTCTCCTTCAATTCATAAGTGTTCGACGTCCATAAACTAACCCTTAAACACAATAGATCAGGCGAACCTGACCTATCGCATTTATTGTACCATGGTCAAACGAGCCTGCCGTTAAGCCGCCTTGTTTATAGTTCAGCTGAGTTTTTTACGCAGTAATTGCTGGACCATGCCGGGGTTGGCTCGGCCTTGCGTGTGTTTCATAACTTGTCCGACCAAAAAGCCGATGGCTTTCATTTCGCCGTTTTTGACATCCTCGGCAGCTTTGGGATTATCGACGATCACTTGATCGACTGCTTTTTCGAGCATGCCTTCGTCGGATTCTTGAATCAATCCGTGTTGAGTGGCATAAGCCGCGATGTCTTTGATGTGTTCTTCGGTTCCAAACACTTTACCCAACAGAATCTTGGCGTTCGACGAGCTGAGTTTGTTGGTCGAAACCAAGTGATGCAACGCTCGATACAGCGCTAAGCGGCCGGATTGGTCTAGTTTCGACACTACCAGTCCGTCGCGGCGCAAAGGGATTTCAATGTTAATCAGCCATTTGCTGAGCGCGTTGGCAAAATCGGGCGTGTCGAGCGCCGCTTCGATGAGCGAAACATATTCTACGGCTTCGTCTTCGACCTCGGCAATGAGCAAAGTATCGATGGCAGCTCGATCCAATCCCAAACCGCTCAACCGCTTGCGCCACTCACCCGGCATCACCGGCATTTCATCTTTTACCGTCTGAATCATATCGTCATCAAGCAGTACTGGTGGCAGATCGGGATCAGGAAAATAGCGGTAATCGTGCGCGTCTTCTTTGGTGCGCTGAGAAATAGTCTTTTGCTTGGCATCATCCCAACCGCGTGTTTCCTGGGCAATTTCGCCGCCCTTCTCAAGAATCTCAATTTGGCGATTTATTTCGTACTCGACCGCTTTTTCAACACTTTTAAACGAGTTGAGGTTTTTGGTTTCGCTGCGCGTTCCCAAAGTTTTTGGATCTTTGCTCACGCTCACATTCACATCGAAACGCATGTTGCCGTAGTACAAATTGGCGTCCGAAACATCGGCGTAGCGCATGAGCAGCCAAAGCTCTTGGGCGTAGGCTTTAGCTTCGGCGGCGGTGTGCATGTCGGGTTCCGAAACAATTTCAAGCAGCGGTGTGCCGGCGCGGTTCAGATCGACTAAACTGTAGTCTTTGCCAGCCGGGTGCGTACTTTTACCGGCGTCAGCTTCGATGTGCGCACGCGTCAGCTTGATAGTTTTCTTTTTGCCTTCGATTTCAATGACCACTTCACCACCCACAATAATCGGTTCGTCAAATTGCGTGATCTGGTAGCCGAGCGGCAAATCAGGATAAAAATAATGTTTGCGGTCAAATTTACTGAATTTTTGCGGCGTCGTGCCGAGTGCAAAAGCGGCGCGCATCCCAAGATGAATCGCTTCGCGGTTCAAAACCGGCAACGAGCCGGGCAACCCAAAACACAGATGGCTCACCAAGGTGTTAGGGGCCGCTTCGCGGGCATCATTCCCTACGCCCACGAACAGTTTCGTCGCCGTTTTGAACTGCACGTGGCATTCAATACCGATGGTCGGCGTATAAGCGGCGCGCGTTTCTTTACTTATCATCTTGGCCGTCCTTCTTTGAGCCGGGCAGCGCGCCCAGATCTTTGAGTGCTTGGCGAATGCCGACCAGCGCGCTTTTTACCTCTGATTCTTTCAGTTTCAATTCTGGCTCAGCTTCAATTTTTGCCCGCAATTTGTGACCAAACCACGCGCCGTCGTTGTCGGTGAGCATACGCTGTGCTTTTACTAAACGCTCGCCCATGTTTTTGCCGCGGATGCGTTTTTTGCGCAGTGCTTCATCAAGCAATCTGTCGGCGCGGGCGATCGCCTCGGCCCATTCCTCTTTGCTACTGCACATTTTCTGCAGCTCTTGCCAACGCTTTTGAAAACGATCAACTTTAAGCTTGCGGACTGGTTTCCAGATACGTATTTTCATGAGATCGCCCTTTCAGTTGCTTTGGCGATGCCGAGCAAGGCACGATCGGCGTACTGTGGCGCGATCAATTGCAAACCAACGGGCAAATCATCAACCGTTCCGGCCGGAATGCTGATCGCCGGCACACCGGCTAAGTTTGCCGCCACCGTCATGATATCGGTGAGGTACATTTGCATTGGATCAGCGGCGTTCTCGCCGATTTTAAAGGCAGTCTGGGGTGCCGTAGGGCCGAGCAAAAAGTCAACCTTAGTAAAAGCTTCGGCGAATTCTTGGATAATTTTAGTGCGAACGGTTTGCGCTTTGCGGTAATAAGCATCGTAGTATCCGCTGCTGAGCACATAGGTTCCCATCATGATGCGGCGCTTGGCTTCTTTGCCGAAGCCTTCGTCGCGTGATTTACTAAAGCTTTCGTCGAGATTTTTGGCTTCTTGGGCGGTGTGACCATAGCGCTGCCCGTCGTAGCGACTGAGATTACTACTAACTTCCGCCGGGCAGATCACATAATATACCGCAAGTGCGAGCGGTAATGACGGCAAGCTGATTTCTACCAGCTCGGCTTCGGCCGCCTGAAGTTTGTCAATCGCCGCTTGTACGCGGTCGCGGACATCAGGGTTCAAACCTTCACCCATATATTCTTTGATGATACCGATTTTTTTGCCTTTGAGATGCAGATTAAGCTTGGTGTAACTTTCTGTGTCGCGCGGAACCGTGGTGCTATCTAGGGTATCAACACCGCTCATAACATCGAGTACCAATGCCGCGTCTTCAACCGTCCGGGTTAAAGGACCAACGACATCGAGGCTGCTTGCCATAGCCACCACGCCCGAGCGCGACACCAATCCATACGTTGGCTTCAACCCTACCGCACCACAAAAACTCGCGGGCAAACGAATCGAACCGCCGGTGTCCGTTCCCAAGGCAAACGGCACCATATCGAGCACCACCGCGGCAGCCGAGCCACCCGATGAACCACCCGGTACACGCTCTGCGTCGTGCGGGTTTTTGGTAACCATAAAGTCGCTGTTTTCGGTGGAGGAGCCATGCGCAAAAGCGTCGAGGTTGGCTTTGGCCACACAAATGGCACCTTCGGCTTCCAGCCGGTCAATTGCCGTTGCCTGATAGGGTGCATCAAAACCGCGGAGCATGTTGCTTGCAGCAGTTGTTTCGCTGCCAAACGTCAAAAAGTTATCTTTGGCAATAAATGGTACGCCGGCCAAACGACCGACCTTGTGCTTATTTTTTACTGCGGCATCAATCGAAGCGGCGCGTTCCCGGGCACGTTCTGTAATTGTGGCGATGACCGCCTGAAACTCTTTTTTATCACGAATGGTCCGCAGTGCTTGCTCAACCAAATCAGCGGCCAGCAGCTCGCCCTTTTGGACCTTTGCGGCGATTTCTTCGATCGCTAACCACTGGCTCATCCGATCATCCTTTTGACCTTGATCAGTCCATCTTGTTTGTGTGGCACATTGCGCAGAAGGTCTTGGTGGCTCATGCCATAATCTTCAACCACGTCTTCACGCATTACATTGACCAAGCCAGTTACCTGCGAAGTCGGCTTGAGGCCGGTCACGTCCACTGCTTGCAGCTGGCTGATGTACTGCAAAATTTCACTAATCTGTGCCTGGAATTCTTTAATCTCTGTCTCACTGAGGGAAATCCGAGCAAGCCGAGCCAATTTTAATACGTCATCACGCGAAAGTTTCGTCATATTTACTTAAATATAGCAGATATTATAAGAAAAGTTTAGTGGCTACGCTTGCGGCTCAGCGGGAGGCGTTACCTGTTCCGGACGCACGTACGCTTCACCGAGGTTTTCACTAACCATTTGTTGAAGGGCCGTCTCGCCCAGAGGTACCGCTTGAACCGTCGGCTGATCCGCTGATTCAGGCAAAGTTAAAGGTGTTTCTGCAGGATCGGGGCCTTTTGCTTCCCGATCAATCGGCCGGCCATGTTGTGCAGCCGGTGTTGGTCGGCGCATAGGCATTTTGAGCGGCGTAGGACGCTCAGTTAGTGTGGACGGAGGCAGTTCAGGCAAACCTTTGGGCACCGGTATCGCATTGTATTGCGCGACGCGTTCTTTTAAAGCGGTTCTAGCCGCATCTTCTGGCTCCGCAGCTCCTGCTTGCGGCCGGGTCCTATGTAATTCCTTCTCTAGACCGGTCATCCCGCCTTGTCCTGGCGTTTCCCCTACTGGTCGACTTCCTGGCATTTCATTTTTCCTTTCACCATTTCTATTTACACGTAATCTTCTTTGGCACGGTTGTTCACTGGGCTGCGGAATAATCTCAACCACAGTAGCGACCTCACGAACCGCAGTTTTAGCTATTTCAGCCTCACCGCTGCGTGCTCGCGAGTAGCATTGTATTTTCACACCAACTCTAAGGCCCTTTGTGGCGTCAAAGCACCCGTTTGAAAACCCCCTCGCCGCGTTCTGCCTCGCTTATGATCAGCCATATTGGTCTACCTTTTAAAGCGCGTTTTTGGCGCGATTTTTGCTTCCACTTAAAAAACTTTACAGCTTCTTTTTGATGTCGTCAATAATGTCGCGCAGCTCGGCAGCTTTCTCAAATTCGAGGTTCGCCGCAGCCAGATCCATCTGGGAAGTAAGGTCTTTGAGCAGCATACCGTATTCGTCTTTTGGAATCTTTTTGAGGTCGAGTTTGGCGCGCTTGGCTTCTTCGGGCAGGTCCGGGCGCATACCCTTTTCGATGGCTTTTGAAATACCAGTCGGCGTGATGCCGTGTTCTTTGTTGTAAGCCTCCTGGATGCCACGACGACGCGTGGTTTCGTCGATCGTTTTCTTCATGCTGTCGGTCACGCGATCGGCATACATAATAACGTGCCCTTCCACATGGCGCGCAGCGCGGCCGACCGTTTGGATCAGCGCTTGCTCACTCCGCAAAAAACCTTCTTTATCGGCGTCCAAAATTGCCACCAGACTTACCTCAGGCAGGTCAAGTCCTTCGCGCAGCAAGTTGATGCCTACCAATACATCGTAGGTACCAAGGCGTAAGTCCCGCAAAATATCGGTCCTATCCAGCGTATCGACATCGCTGTGCAAATAAGCGACTTTAATATTTAACTCTTTCAAGTAATCTGTAAGATCTTCAGACATACGCTTAGTAAGCGTAGTAACGAGCACGCGTTGGTGCTTGTCGATCGTGGCACGAATTTCGGCGAGCAAATCATCGATTTGACCTTCGACCGGCCGAACTTCAATCGGGGGATCCAAAAGGCCTGTCGGGCGAATCACCTGCTGGGCCGGTTCCGGACTGCGGCTGAGTTCGTACTCGGCCGGTGTGGCGCTCACATACACCGCTTGGTTTACGTGACGTTCAAATTCGGTAAAAGTAAGCGGCCGGTTGTCGAGCGCACTCGGCAAGCGAAAGCCATGCTCAATCAACACCTCTTTGCGCGCGCGGTCGCCGTTGTACATGCCACGCACCTGCGGAATGCTCATGTGCGATTCATCAACCAACAGCAAATAGTCTTTGGGGAAATAGCTGAGTAGCGTGGCGGGTTCTTCACCTTCGGCACGGCCTGCCAGGTAGCGGCTATAGTTTTCGATTCCTTTTACAAACCCGGTTTCCTCAAGCATTTCGAGATCAAACCGAGTGCGCTGCTCCAAACGCTGTGCTTCCAGTAATTTACCCTCTTTTTTAAAAAGTGCGAGTCGCTGCTCCAGCTCTTGCTCAATCTTGCCTAAAGCACCTTTGAGTTTGTCTTGCGGTGTTACATAGTGCGAACCGGGAAAAATCGTAAACTCGTTAGGCTTATCGAGAATTTCCCCGGTAAGCGGATCGATTTTGGTGATGCGATCGATGTCGTCACCAAAAAACTCAACTCGATAAGCGACTTCTTCGCTGGCTGGAAAAACATCGACTACATCGCCGCGCACCCGGAACGTACCGCGATGAAAATCCATATCGTTCCGCTGGTACTGAATCTCGGTAAGGTGCTTCAAAAACAAGTCGCGGCGGCGCTGTTCACCCACTTTAAGCGTGATCGACATGCCACCGTAGTAATCCGCCGAACCAATGCCATAAATACAGCTCACACTCGCCACGATAATAACGTCACGGCGCTGGAGCAACGAGTCGGTGGCCGCATGGCGCAAACGTTCGATTTCTTCGTTGATCTGCGAATCTTTTTCGATGTATGTGTCGCTGCGCGCAATATACGCTTCTGGCTGGTAATAATCGAAGTAGCTCACAAAATAATGCACCGCGTTATTGGGGAAAAACTTTTTGAATTCCTCGTATAACTGCGCGGCAAGAGTTTTGTTGTGACTTAAAACCAGCGTCGGCTTTTGGGTATTCTGAATAATGTTCGCCATGCTGAACGTTTTGCCCGAGCCAGTTACCCCAAGCAACGTTTGATGATGCAAACCGTCCTCAATGCCCTTCGTCAGTTGGGCAATTGCTGCGGGCTGGTCGCCCATGGGTTTGTAGTCGCTCTTTAACTCAAATTTCGCCATTAGTATCTATTGTAACAGATGAGCAACATAGAAGATGAATATTGCGCCCGGATCATGTCGCGGGCTCAAACACTGCGGATAAAATACCGCAAGACTAGCACGCGTTCGACATTGATCCGAGCGTAATATCCCTCGCACAATAACTATCGGCCCGATTCATGCATCATCCTTTGTGACTATTGTTCGGCGTTTTGTAATTAGCTTTGTCGAGATACCAGTGTTGATCGCTGTTTTTGAGGTCTTCGCGGATGTCTTCGTGCTCTTTGTCGAGCACTTCGACCAACCGTTTTACTAAGCGCTCAGGGTTGTCGTCATAGATAACCAAGTGCCCCTGGGCCGGATCAAGAATACGCACAAGTTCGGGAATGATATCTGCCGTACCGCCCGAGCCAATCAGCACGCCGCACGGTTTGTGCGCTTCGAGCGCAGAAGTAAATTCGTGCAAACTGCCGAAGCGGCCGCCAATCGTGATCACCGCATCACTCGATTGCACCAAATACAAGTCACGGCCCACATAATTCAGCCCGGTAAAGTTGATGAAATCAAAAACATCGTGCGGCAAGCGGTATTTTCGAAGATGTTCGCGCAAAGAAACCGCCGGTGAAAAGCCGATACTGGTGCCCCCCGCCTTTTTGGCGCCCCGTGCCGCAAAATAGGGCAAGCCGACAGTAGCGCCCGTGGTAAGTACATTTCCGGTTTTGGCAATCGCCTCGCCAACCTGCTCGGCCAACTTCGACGCACTCGACACCGTATGTCCGGCAGCGGCTCCCGACACACAGATCGAGTAGCTGAGCGGACGTTTTTGTGATTCATTTGGTGTCATAAATTAGGTTCCTTCTTTCTTATAAAAGCGCTGGTTCGCCCACTAAATCATTTGCAAGTTGTTGCTGGATGGCCTCACCAAGGTTTTCCTGGTTGAGGTAGCGCATCATGAGTTCGTGCCAAATATTTTCGCGAACAAAATGGATGATGCGATCCGCAAAGCTCAAGTTATTACAGTGCCCGAGCGCTACATCGAGAATATTGAGCGAGACGGGCTCACCCTCATGCAGCAAACTGAGCGCCGCAGTACCTTCCCAAAAGCCGAGCGCCGGCTTAAGATCTTTCAGTAATGTTTCGGCGTCAAACCAAGCGAGATCTTCGGGTTGTACGTGCGGTTCAAAAATATCAGGGTGATAAGCCTGGCTATGGCGCGCGTAAAACCGTTGGATCAACCGCCATGGCACCGGCTGCCCCGCTAGTTCGGCCGAAGTAAGCGGCTCTTGCTCGACTGCTTGCTTCACAATTTCACCAAACTGCGGTTTAACTTGTTGCAGTTTCGTGAACGAACTATGCGCCCGAATGGTGTTCATGTCGTTAAACACGAGCAGAAAGGTCGTGATCGCCAGCCCGGGCATCTCTGTTTCATGCGGCAACAACACTACCGCGCCGAGTTCTTTTATGCACATGATGTTGTGCTTTGCTTCGTCTACAAAAGTCTTGGCGAGTTTCTCCCATTTTTTTGCTTTAGGATACATAACGGTCATCTTGCGAGCTTCGAAATCGCTGGGACTCAGCTGTTTATACTGCTCGTAAAAGTTCTGCTGCCACTGATTATTTTCGATCATAGCGGCTGCGGTATAAATGTAAGCAACCGGCTCGTGTTTGAGCATGGAGTCCACCGAGCGATATCCTAGTTGTTTCATGGCTTTCTTCGGCGGGACTTTTTTGAGTAAACGTTTGGCAACACTCATTTTAAGCGCAAAACAGCCCTTAGCGATTTCGTGCTTTTCCAAAAATTGCTGCAGGCTCGCCAGCACGACCGCGGGTGCGGCGTCTTTTTCTATGGCTAAAGTGTCACGGAGGTGTGTTTCATCTTGACGCAAGCGTTCTTGCAAGGCTCGGTACAATTCCGGCCCAGTAGTATCGTGCGGATCGAGCCCCAGTTGGCGCATTTTGTACTGTGTGTTCCGCATAATTTCGGTACTGAGACGGATATCCATGCTTTGATGGCCGCTCGCGCGCTCTAAATCCTGCACCGCCGTTTTAAAAGACGATTCGTCTGCCCCCAAAGTCTGCGACAAAAAGCGTGTCATACTTACCTCCAGATTACCATAAGCGCCTGATGGCGGTAAAGCTTAGAAACGTGTGGGCTTGTACCAATCCGGAGCTTTTCGCAAAAGGGCCTCAAGTTCATCTTCTTTGAGTAGTCCCGCTTGCGCACCAGTTTTTTGGACGACACTCATCGAGTTAATGGGCGCCCACTGTAATGCACCTTCGATCGTGTTGCCCTTAATGAGCGCGGCAACCAGCGTGGATGCAAATGCATCGCCCGCGCCGGTTCGTTCAAATGGCGGCGCTGGATCTGGGTAGGGCGGCATTTTAAAACGATTCGGGCCATCACTGGCATAGGCACCAGCCGGTCCGTCGGTTACTACAACAATTTTTGCACCGAGATCGTGCAGTTTGTTCATGAGGTCGTGCATGTCGTCGTGATTACCGCCGCCGACTTTTACAGCCTCCTCGCGGTTCAAAATAAGCACTTCAGTACGCTGATACAACCGTTTTAATCGCTCAGCGCCCGCTTCCATTTGGAATGTTCCTGGTTGGAATGCCAATTTTACATCCGGATTTTTATCGAGCCAATCCGCAACTTGGTCGTGATACTCGAGTGCATTTTGACTAATCGAACTGAAGTACGCCCATTTTGGAATCTCTGTGGGACGAAGATCCGGCCAGTGGTAATCATATTCTTCGTGTTTAATAAGCAATGTACGTTCTTCTTTGTACCAGAGGCCGAAGTGATAATTGCTGGCATTATGCGGGTTGATACGCACAAACCGCGTATCAACTTTGTTTTTACCGAGCGCGGTGATCATGTCGCGGCCATACTGATCGCCGCCCACATTCGTTACAAAGCCGGCATGCAACCCCAGACGCGCAAACGACACTGCAGCGTTACTGGCGTTGCCTACCGCAACTACAACTTCACGATGGTCGAATGGCAATTTAGTGCCAAACTCCATGGCAAGAATGTTGCGGCCATGTTCATCGGTATAGGTCATAGCTTGGTCGTCTAGCAGCTTAATAAAATCATCGGTTACGATGTCGCCTATGCTCAGTACGTCGAATTGCTGGCTCATCCCACTCTTTCTTATTTCTTATGTTTACCGTTATTGTGACACACAATTCCCCGGCAATGCAATATGGTTGTGCTTGCATTTTTGATTGTTAGACCGCATTGTAGAGATTATGTCAATCGACAAACAAGCCCGCGCTGAGAGTCTTAAAATATTCCGGGACGCACAACAAGCTGACGACTTTATCTCGTTCATGCCAGACCCTGCAGAGCACCGCGATCTCGAGCCAGAGTCCAGCGCGGCACGCAAGTATGCAAACACCCGCCTCAAGACGCACCGTTTTGCGAGTATTGCCCGCACAATGCACTTCATGTTCCGGCACATTTTCGCCGTCGAAGGTGCAGCACTTACCGCTTTAAGTAACGTTCATGAAACCCATCCGGATAAACGTTGGCAAGCACTGCTTGAAAACACTAATATGTTGTTCGAAAATGCGGAAAACGCCGTTGTGGAACATCCGGTTTATCAAGATAATGAACAGCTGAATCAATTGTACGGCGACCTTACAGGAGCTTATATCTCCACCTATAAACAATTGGAAGCCGGCGGCCATACCTATGCTAATACCAGTGTATTTTTCCTGCGGAATGTGCAGCCGTTAGCCCGAGCACATGACGCACGCCCACAAATCTCCGCCGGTTATGCGCAGCTAGCGCAAAGGAGTTTTAGTATCCCTTGGAACCTCGCTATGCGCAGCGTAACACAGCTGGTCGCCTCGCAATGCGAAATAGCCGCCGGCACCAGCCCACTGATCACGTCAGCGGCAGCAATTTGGCGCCCCAGCGATGTAAAATTAGTCGGCGAAAGCGAACAGGGCTTTGTGCTCACAAATCCTCGGAATCCCATGATCTCGGAAGGCACTAACTTGATTAACTCGACGTTGCAAGAGCCGACGCCGATGCAAGAGTTGCCCGAAATACTTGGCGACCCAACCATCGGCTGTCCGATTACCTTCCTTAAGGGTGATTTTCAGGCGCTCTGGAATGTGCAAATAGCTGCTTCAGTGCCATTATGGGCGCATGACCGGCCGCCATACAAATTGTAATTTCTGACCAATCAGAGTTGAAACTACGGCTGTGCTTTGCCCGCCGAGTTAAACATTTCGATTTTGCTTTCGACCACTTCGCGCACTGCATCCACAACTTTTTCTTTGATGAGTTTTGCCACCGAGTATTCGTTTGGATTTTCCGCAAGCACTTGCTCAAGGGTTTTTCGGTACACGTAACGCATATCAGAGTTAATATTAACCTTTGTCACCCCTATACGCACCGCATCAACAAAGTAGTGAGCCGGCGTGTCGCTGCCGCCATGCAAGCTAATGTTGCAGTCGAGGTTGTCGCGAATACGTTGCAATAACTCAATGTCGAGCACCTTTGGCACCGGATATTTGCCATGTAAGTTACCGACTGCGGCCGCGAACGTATCGATGCCCGTTGCCTGCACAAAGTGCGCCGCACCCTCGGGGGTGCTAAACGTTTTTTTAATTTCTTCGTAATCAATATCTTCGGTATGCAGGTTGCTACTGCCGGCAAAATAGTGCGGCTCGGCTTCTACGATCGCACCGGTAACTTCGGCGGCGTAACGTACAACTTCGTGAGTCGCGGTGATGATTTCCTCGTCCGTAGCATCGTGATTTGCTTGACTTATGTCGATGTGGATAAATTCAAAACCGGCATCAATTCCTTTTTTGGCTGCTTCGACCGAAGGCGAATGGTCTAAGTTAATGTATATTTCGACATTGTACTCACGCTTAAAGTTATCCACCATGTCGCGAACGTTATCGAGGCCGATGTCGTCGACTTCGCCTTGGCTTACTTCGACAAGCACCGGCGCATTTTTGTTGCGAGCCGCTTGCACGACCGCCTTAAGAGTAGCCTCGTCGTCGAGGTTAAAGGCGCCGAAAGCAAAATGTTCGGCTCGAGCCTGCGCCATTCGTTGGCGGGCACGTTGACAATTATCGCGAATTTCTTGGAGTGTTAATGGCATAATTATGAGTATAAAGGGTGATGGCGAGCGTCGCAACAAACTTATGCTTGCAATCCAAAAAAACAGTTATATAATTGATCGAATAGGAGTTACACACAACATGAGTAAGCACGAGGCTGGCCCCGGGGATCAAACCGGGCGTAGCCAGCAACTTAAGGCGCTTATAGCCCAGAATGACCTGGAAGGATTGCAAGAAACGCTCAAGGAGGACATCACCGTTACCCCAAGCATGTTTATTGATTTGGCGCGCCGGAAGATGCAGTTGGAAGACGAGGCAAATCGAGCAGAAACCAAAGCCCGCAAACACCGTCTAAAAATAGTAGCCAGCGCTGTCAGCGGATTGGTACTGGGCGCAGCGAGCTCATTTGGCTACGCGATCGAAGCTACCAGCGATCAAGCCGATGCTGCGCTTTCCAATCGCGCCGCCGTAACCGAAGTAATTCCAAACGAAGCGGCCATATTTATCCCCGGTCCGGTCAAGCGAGATCTCGACAGTAATCCCGCCCACAAAGACCTCCCCATCGTTCCGACGGCCGCTTGGTGCGAACCTAATGGTACTCCCGGCCAGCCCGGCACACTCCATTATGATGTCGTGATCGGCCCTGGTATCGGCTTTGGCGTACACGATCCTGTTTCGAATTCGGGTGATTTTTGCGACCCCAATAATGCCATCACCATCCCCAACAGCGGCTTCGCTGCCAGCTTTGATTTAGTGCCCTATCATCCCGGAAAATAACCGGTAGTTTTAGCAGCTCTCGACGCGTACCTCTTAACTTTTGCGCTCAAGTACCTGGTGTGCGGCCATCGCCACATGCGTTGCGGTCAAGCCGAAGTGTTCAAGCAATTCGTTTGGCTCACCCGATTCGCCGAATCGGTCTTGCATACCTATGCGTTTGAGCGGCGCAGGAAAGACTTCACCTAATAGTTCAGCAACCGCGCCGCCTAATCCACCGGTAATCTGCGCTTCCTCTACCGTAACCACGGCGTTTGTTTTACGAACACTGGCGATGATCGTGTCGGCATCGAGGGGTTTGATTGTCGGGCAGTGGATAACCTCGACTGAGACTCCTTCTTTGGCAAGTATCTGGGCCGCTACGAGCGCCTGGTAGGTCATGGCGCCTGTGGCTACAATCGTTACGTCTTTACCTGGCGCAAACACATAGGCTTTGCCGATTTCAAAAGGTGTTTTCTCGGTAGTAAACACCGGAGTTGCTTCGCGTGCTAAGCGCATGTAGTTGGGTCGGCCGTCGGCCGCCATGGCGAGCGTCGCCCGTTCAGCCTCCAAGCTATCCCCTGGCGCAATCACTACCATGCTTGGCAAACTGCGCATCAGCGCGAGGTCTTCAAGCATCTGGTGCGTCGCGCCATCTGGGCCCACCGAAACTCCGGCGTGCGAACCAATAATTTTTACCGGTCGGTCGTTCAGGCAAATCGTGGTGCGGATTTGTTCCCAGTCACGTCCCGGACAAAACGCCGCATAGCTCGACACAAACGGGACTTTTCCCATTGCCGCCAGGCCCGAACCTACGGTCACGAGGTTTTGCTCGGCGATGCCCATTTCGATATAGCGTTCTGGAAATGTTTTGGCAAAATCAGCCATTTTGGTGCTATCGGTGAGATCCGCACAGGCCGCAACCACGTTGTCATCTTTTTGCGCCGCTTGCACTAACCCGCGGCCAAATCCGGCGCGAATCGGCTCTTGTTTGATGTTATCATCGCGCAAATGAGACACTAAATGCATATCACTCATGTTCGCTCCTGATCTGGCCCTGCAATGTCCGCAATTCTTTTAAGGCCGTTTTGGCTTGTTCTGCATTGGGGGGAGCGCCATGCCAGTGAAAATCATATTCCATAAAATCAACACCTTTGCCCGGTACTGTGTGGGCAATAATTACGACTGGTTTTTCCACAATCGCCTTGGCCATGTTACAGGCATCGATTACGGCTTCGATATCATTGCCATCAATTTCTAGCACATGCCAGCCAAAGCTCTCCCACTTGCCACGCAGGTCTTCGAGCGGCATTACCGTTTCGGTTGGGCCATCAATCTGGATATTGTTGCGGTCAACAATAGCGATCAAGTTCGTGAGCTTATATTTGCCCACAAACATCGCAGCTTCCCATATATTACCCTCGTCGAGTTCGCCATCGCCGAGCGTCACGTACACCCAGCGATGCGAGATTTTGTCCATGCGCAGCGCCATAGCCATGCCGGCAGCCTGGCTCAAACCGCTGCCCAAAGGCCCACTCGTGGTTTCCAGCCCAGGCAATTTGGTGCGCTCCGGGTGCCCTTGCAAACGACTGCCGAGCTTGCGCAGCGTTTTAAGTTCCGAAATCGGGAAATAACCGGCGTGTGCCATGGTCGCATACCGCACCGGCACCGTGTGACCGTTACTTTGAATCAGAATATCACGCTCATCCCAGTCCGGATTCTTCGGATCATGTTTCATGACCGCGAAATACAGGGCGGTAAAAATATCCGCTTGGCCGAGCGAGCCGGCAGAATGCCCGCTTTTCGCCGCAAGCAGCATTTTGATAATATCTTCGCGGATCGCCACCGCTTTGAGTTCCAGTTCTTCGAGTGAATATGTTTTCATTCCACTAATGATTATAGCAGCTCTCGCCCGTCCGGCTAGTTGACTTTATGCTTGGTTCATTTTAGAATGCGGATCTATGTATACCACTGTCGGTTTTGGGCATACCAAACCTTTATCTACAGAAACTGCCCGGGCGCAATTAGACCATTGCGCCAAAATTGCCGACGAAACAGGAACGGTTGAACTGGCGATTATAGAAAATCCTGTTTCGCGTGTGATCAGCCTTGCCACGCATGCTGACGCTAATGACAACGCACGGCAGCTATACCAAGGGAACAATGCGGATCATCCGCTCTACCACTTTAGGCGACACGTTATTGATCCAAAAGCAACCTCACGCCGCACACTTACGTATCCCGATGCTATAACCGGCAGCACGTTTAGGAGTTTGGCTTCGCTCCTCGAGCACGAAGATTTCAAGCTGACCGCCGTTCATGTCAGCGCAAAGCCACTTGTGGAAAATACCAATGCTCATGGGCTGTTAGAAACACCTGACATCAGTATTGTCGGCGCTTACGATCCGCGAAGTGTCAAGGACGTTGCCGCTTTCTTAGACTCAACAGAAATGATCGGCAGTGACACACCCAATCATTTTCTAGGGGACGTGCTCGACATTCGCCTCGAGAACGACGCTGTCGCACATTTTCAGCCATATGCGCTCACATATCACGGCAAAATTACTACACCGGATTATCTATAATCGAACGTAAGCGCTGATACGCCGCCGCTTGGTCATCGGCGTGGTGGATATAACCGCCGACATTCAAAACTTCGATGCCACCCTCAGCCAATGCCCGGGCGTTTTCGTCGTTCACTCCGCCGTCCCAACCGATTTCAATTTGGGGCTTCATTTCTTTTATTATTCTTACTTTTTCGAGCAGACTGAGGTCGGCTTTGCCGCCGTAGCGCCCTAAAGATCCCGAGAAGATTAATACATGGTCGATGTCACGAATCGCTTGTTTTAAGATTTCCGGGCGTGTACCTGGAAGCAAGGCTACACCGGTTTGCACGCCGCGTTCATGGGCACGCTTGGCAAAAGCTTCAAAATCGCCATCGGCTTCGGCATGTACAATGATCATCTGGGGCTGGAGTGCCAACATCGCACGCAGGTGGTTAAACGGCCGCTTGTGCATGACGTGCAAATCGGCACGTACGCCGCCGGGCCACCAGATTTGATCTATCGGTATCGTTTTGGTAGGCGCAAACATACCATCGGATAAATCGATGTGCAAACGTACCGCGAATTTCGAGGCAATCTCCATCTGCGCCCGAAAATCGTGCGGATCGCTGGCCAAAATGGCGGGACAGACCGTTGGTTTCATCCTATTTATCATACCGGTTATGGTAAAAAATTTGGAGTCTAAAATGAAAATCAATGATTTTTAGGTGCAGGCATATCGGTACGAAGGCGTGGTTGAGATTATATGCGGCCGTCGGATTGGCCGCCCTTCTGTATCTCGGCTGCTATTGCCCTGATTTGCAGCATCGTCACATGCCCGTCCATGCTCTGCAAGGCCGAGGGACGGTCGCCTGGCGCCCCGTTTGCGGTGCTTCGTGTCAGCTGTTCTGCGCCAGCGATCACCGCCTCACCAAGCACACTGAACATGGTTTCATCTGGCATATGAACCGGTTGCCGTTCGGCCGGGCGTCCTGATCCGTCGGAAATATTTTCACTCATGTCACTCTTGTGGTTTTATTACTATTCGGTCAATGCCGGCCGCTACCCGCCGAAACGCCTCTGTTACGACTACATGCAGCTCGCCATTGGCGGCCGTTTGCTCGGGATAGGCGGCTTGCGCATACGAAAAAATAGCGTGATGCGCCATAATTGCCACGCGCTGATCAATAGGCGGTTTACTATCCGCTTCGGCAGCTTCACCACGCGACCTTGCATCCGCTGCAGTGAGTGCGCTTTGAAACAGCATGCCATGCACTTGGTCGTATGTTGCACTGCCAAGCGCCGCTTGAACGCGCTCAGTAGTAGGCGTGAGTAATCCTTGACCTTCGGGGCCCTTGTCTATCGCTGCCATAGCCTCGCTGAATTGTGATGCAACCCAGATATAGTCCGGAGATTCTGTACCTGCTAATTTGTTCGCGTCAGTCATTTGATGAGTATACCATGTTCTGTGAGAGTAGGCTTACGCCTCGAGCTGCGGAGCTACAGCCGCTGCTTGTAAACTTGCGCGCCGCGACTCAACATCGTCCATAACACCTTGTATTTGTACGGCTAATTCACCCCCGGCTTCCAGTGCAAACGGAAATGTTGTCCTTCCCCATAAAAATGCCTGGGCATAGGCTTGCGTGGCGGCGTACTGTTGATCCGGTGTCCAGGGTACTACATTGGCCATGGCGCTTGCATAGGCCGCTTCTACCAGTAGTCGTCCGTACGCAGGATAGGTCAAGGTCGGAAAACCGTATTTCATATGCTCAACAACATCGCGGAATACTCCCTTTTCTCCCTGACGTCGAGCTTCAAGTGCTTGGGCGTAACCGTTCATGATGGATTTCAAGGTAAACGGCGCATCGTCAATCTCGCCGGTTTCGGCGCGTAATTTTTCTGTCATGCAGCGACTATACAAACTTTACACTAGATCGTCAAGTTGCTGGATCCGGCGCTTGAAGCGACTCGCGCCGGCAAAAGGGGTAGCAAGCCAGGCGTTAACCACGGTTTCGGCTTCATCGGTTTTAAGCAACCGGGCAGGCAAACACAGCACATTGCTGTCGTCATCATTGCGCGCCATACGCGCTTCGGCAACATCCCAAACCAAGCTGGCACGAATACCTTTAAAACGATTTGCCGCCATGCACATACCCTGTCCGCTCCCACAAATAAGAATGGCACGCGCATCCTGCGAACCATCGGCGAGTAATGCTTCGACCGTCTGTTTGGCAAACTGCGGAAAATCGTCCTCAGGCTGTAAGCTTTGGTCGCCTACATCGATCACTTCATGACCCGATTTCTCAAGCATTGTAATCAGATCTTGCTTGAGCGCAAAGCCGTTGTGATCAGCACCAAGGTAGATTTTCATGACTCCCCCTATTCGTGATCGTGTTGTTCTTTACCGTGCAAGAATCGGCCGGCGTCGGCGCTTACTTCTACCAGCCGGTTACTGTAGCCCCATTCATTGTCGTACCAAGCGGCGACTTTCACCATGTTTCCACCGACAACGGCAGTAATGTTGAGATCCACGATCGCTGAATGACTGTTGCCGATGAAGTCACTGCTCACGAGTTCTTCTTCGGTCACACCCAAAATACCTTGGTAATATGGTTCCGCAGCTGCTTTTTTGAAAGCTTCGTTGACTTCGTCTACTGAAACATTGCGTTTGGTAAGAATTACGAAGTCAGCCAGTGACACAACGGGAGTTGGTACACGGACTTCAAAGCCACCGAACATGCCTTGGAGCGCCGGCAAAGCCTTGGCTGCAGCAATCGAGGCGCCAGTGGTAGTAGGCACAATATTTTGCGCGCCGGCCCGGTCTTCACGGAAGTTTTTACCCGGTCCATCCTGCAAATGCTGGCTGGCCGTATAACTGTGAATGGTCGTCATCATCATTTTTTCGACGCCAAAAACACTCTCCATAACCGCTGCGACGGGGGTGATGCAGTTAGTGGTACAAGAGGCGTTACTAATGACATCGCCTGAGCCTTCGAGTTTGTCTTCGTTTACGCCGAGCACAATGGTTTCGGCGGTATTGGCACTGTCGCCTTTAGCGGGTGCCGAGATAACGACTTTTTTAGCGCCAGCCGTTATGTGCGCACGAGCTTTGTCGGGCTCGACAAAAAAGCCGGTGGATTCAATTACCACGTCCACATTCAAATCTTTCCAGGGCAGTGCGGCCGGGTCTTTTTCGGCAAATACTTTGATCTTTTTGTCGTTTACTCGTAAGCCATCTTCGTCGGCGCTTACTTCGTTGCCGTACGTGCCGTAATTGCTATCGTGTTTGAGCAAATATGCCAGTGTTTTGTTATCAGTCAGATCGTTGATCGCGACAATTTCGATGTCGTTGCGATCAAAAGCAATCTTAAAAGCGTTTCGGCCTATACGCCCAAATCCGTTAATCGCCAGCCGTGTCTTCATTACTCCCCCTTGGATTCTCGCTTATGCTTTTCCATTGTACGAGGTGATACGGGAGGATGCAAGTGTAAAACAATACTCAGCCCAGCAACTATGTGTCGTGCTCAAACACTGCGGATAGAATACCGCAAACTGCGCGCGATCACATGAGTTGCTGGGCTGGCAATATACCTGCAATGATTAGGACACGTACAAAGGCGGTGAAAGCTTTTGCTGCGTTATTACTTTTCGCGGTTGTTCCAGCGCTCGATCGATTCCTTGATCACCTGCTTGGCTTCTTCAATATCGCCCCAACCCTGTACGATAGTCGTGCCTGGCTTCTTGAGGTCTTTGTAGTGCGTAAAGTGATGCGCGATTTTTTCTTTCCAGCGCTCGCCGAGGTCTTCGAGCGAGTTGATGCTGTCGCCGGTATTGCGGTCATCCGCTGGCACAACCACAATTTTGTGATCCATTTCGCCGCCGTCTTCAAACTTGAGCACACCAATAACTTTGGCTTCCAGCCAAACACCAGTCGGAATTGGTTCGTCGCACACAATTAACGTGTCGAGCTCATCGCCGTCGTCATCCAAAGTCTGCGGAATAAAGCCGTAGTTTACCGGTTTCGCAAAGATGGCGGGCTCCACGCGGTCGAGCATAAACGCAGCGCGCTTTCGGTCCCATTCAACCTTGAGCATCGAACCCTGTGGAATTTCAACCACCGTATTTACCGAACCGTTTTGCCAGTCACCAACAGTGAGAACTACGTTAAAATCAGCCATACTAAACTCCTTATCGTGCAAAATTATACCATGCTGGTTTTCTTCGGCTTTATTGTACACTTTAAGAGGTATTATGACAAAAATTATCGGGCATCGCGGTGCGCGTGGGCTCGCCGCCGAAAACACTATAGCTGGCATCGACGCTGCGTTGGCTTTAGGTGTAGATGAAATCGAGATCGACGTCCGTGTTACAAAAGACGGCGTTCCTATTTTGATGCACGATGCCGCGCTGGTGCTTCCCGGCGGCGAAAATTTGCGGATTGCCGACACCGATTACAAAACTTTACTTGCCACCAAACCCGATCTGCCAACACTCGACGCGATCATCCGACACATCAACAAACAAGTACCACTTATGATCGAAGTTAAACCGCATGTTGCAACCGAGCCGATCATTTACAACATCAAAAACTTGCTTGAACACGGCTGGAAAAGCCAAGACTTCATCTTAGGCTCTAAAAACCAAGCGACTTTACAAAGCCTGCACGCCGGGCTGCCGGAGCTTCCCACCACCGTAATTGAAGCCTGGTCGAGCCTTCGTGCGGTCTTACGCGCCCGACAGCTTCATACCAAACGTATCACCATGAATCAAAAATTTTTGTGGTTCGGCTTTATTGCAAGCATGCGGCGACGGGGCTACAATTTGTATGTATACACGTTAAATAATCCAGGGCGAGCGAAGCGATGGGCAAAATACGGACTGAGCGGTATAATAACCGATCGTCCTGATATTTTTCGCCCGCATCCGCCTCGATAGAAGAACGATCATGAAAGTTATTTTTGAACGCAAAGAGCTCGTGGCTCGTAATATTTACACCTTTTGGTTTAAGCCCGAAAGACCGGTTCATTATGTAGCGGGCCAGTTCACTGAAATGCATTTGCCGCACGCCAACCCTGATAATCGCGGTCAAAAGCGCTGGTTTACGATTTCGTCCTCACCTACCGACAAGCTTATAAGCATTACTACAAAATTTGCAGACGAGCACAGCAGTACTTTTAAAGAGCAGCTCCGCGTACTCAAGCGAGGCACCGAGCTCAACCTCGCTGATCCTATGGGCGACTTTGTGTTACCAAAAGATGCCCGCATTCCATTAGTGTTCGTCGCTGGAGGCATGGGGATCACACCCATCCACAGTATTCTCAAATATTTACACGACACGGGTGAAAAGCGCCCGATTCAACTGATTTACCTTGCCGAGCACTTGGATCAAATGCCGTTTCATGATCTGTTTACTACTTACGATGTCGACTACATTCCTATCCCTAAACATGCACCTTCGTCGTGGCATGGCCGCACCGGCGCCGTGACTGTCACGGATATTTTGAAGTTTGCCGGCAACAAAGACGAAAAAATGTTTTACGTTTCTGGTCCTGAGCCGCTCGCCGAAACCCTCACCAAAGAACTAGAACAACACGGTGTCGATAAACACCGTGTGGTGACTGATTACTTCCCTGGATACAAGAGTTTTTAGCCGCACTTCGAGTGGATCAGTACACCGTCACCAGCGCTCGGGCAGATGCTCGGCGCTCCGGCGTAACGGGAGAGCAACTAGGTGTCGTGTTCGTGATTCTGTTCGTGCTGCATGGTATCGGTCGCAACACTACCCACTTCTTCACCTTCGGCAGCAACAGGCGTTCCTTCGAGATATTCGCGGATAAGGAGCGCTGCTGTTGCGCCTTCGCCGGTGGCGCTCGCAATCTGCATGGTTGCGCCGCTGCGAATATCGCCCGCTGCGAATACACCCGGTATGTTTGTTTGCAGATGTAAATCGGTTTTTACAAAGCCAATTTCATCAAGTTCCACACCCGAGGTTCGCAAAAATTCACTGTTGGGCTTAAGGCCTACGAACACAAATACTCCGTCGGTTGGAAATTCCACTTGTTCGCCAGTGGTCTTATCGGTACCGACAACCTTAGCTACTTTTTTCTCATCGTCGGCGACGATTTCATCGGTAGTCGTGTTGAAATGAACAGTAATTTTATCGGTATGTTTTTGCAGGTCGCGCTGCAAGACATCTGATGCCCGGAATTTATCACCCCTAACCAACAGATCGATATGGGACGCAAAGCGCGTTAAAAAGATCGCCTCTTGCACCGCCGAGTTACCACCACCAACTACAACCAAACGCTTGTCGCGATAATAGGCGCCGTCACAAGTCGCACAATAATGCACGCCGCGGCCGTAATATTCTTTTTCGCCCGGCACACCGATTTTTTTGTAATCACTACCCGTAGCAACGAGCACCGCACGCGCCAGCATGTCACCGCTCGTTGTTTCAAGCCGTTTATACTTGCCCTCGTCGGTAATCTTAGTTACTTCACCCAGTTCGATGACCGCGCCAAAGCGTTCTGCTTGTTTGCGCAAACCTTCGGCTAAATCGAGCCCGGCTAAACCATCAGGAAAACCCGGATAATTATCCACCCAGTCGGTAATCGCCGCCAAACCGCCGGGTACTGCGCGCTCAAATAACAGCGTTTCGATATCTTCGCGCGTCGTATAAATTGCCGCACTCAGTGCTGCAGGGCCTGCGCCAATCATTATTACGTCATGGACGTTATCGGTATTTTCTGCCATATTGCTATCCTATCATGTTGTGGCACGTACTAAACGATCGTTGCAATTTACGCGACGGCTGGAGCAAGCTTTGCCAAGTTAAAGCCAACCACTACCTCGCGCTTGTCGTCTTCTTTGGTAATAACAGTTACAGGAACGGTAAACGCACCCGAAAGCTCGATTGCTTCAGCTTGCCGTTCGGGATTTTCATCGAGATTTACCACGTCGTAGGTGAAGCCTTTGGACGATAAATATTTTTTAACCATAGGACAATATGCACATGTTGTCCGCGTAAAAATAGTAATACTTTTGACCATAACTTCACCCTCTTGTTGTTTTTAAGCTTATGCCTATTTATTATATGTGGCGTGCCGACGTTATGCAAGCGCGCTATATATTGTGTTTTTTACGCTATTTGCTGCCAATTGACTTTAAGGTGACGTCAAAGACAAGATCGGCGTTCGCGGGAATGTTCGAGCCTTGCGGTGGGTTCGCGCCGTAAGCTTTTGCCGCCGGAATGAGCAAGCGACGGCTACCGCCGACTTTCATACCAGGAATACCTTCGGTCCAGCCGGGGATTACTTGATCGAGGGCAAACGTTGCGGTTTGACCGCTATCGAGCGAACTTTGGAAAATCTTGCCGGTTGCTGCAACCGCACCAGTATAGTCAACCGTTACGGTGTCCCCGGCTTTTACCTCTTGGCCCGTGCCCGGCGTAGTATCGGTAGTTTGTAATTCAGTAATTGACGCCATAGGTGTAAAGTTTTGCAGCTGCGTACCCGCCAGCTTGGTTTTATTGGTATTCTCGGTTTGGCTGCTATTGTTCTTGTTACGACCATCTTGAATCATCTGCCATACCACAGCAAAGCTTAGTCCTAGTGATGTCGTTAAAAATACGATCGCGCCAACCAAGGCGACAATGCGTTCGCGTTTGCGTGCCATTATCTTGCTCCCTTACTATGAATTTCGTGATGATATTTTTCCGGGTTGATCGTTTCGAGATGATCGGGAAAACCGTTTTTAAGCGCATCGATAAGTGTGTACTTGAGCGCTTCCGACCGAAAACTTACTTTTGGCAGCATACTAAAGGGCATCCACATCGGCTGATGCAGGTTTTGGCCCAGTTGGTTCAGCCCCAATTCTTCGGAATGCGGCGCTAGACGTGGCTCACCGCCAGCATATTCGCACAAAAAGATATACTGCGTACCGTACGGATGGCCCGCTTCTTCGGTATACACATGGCGCGCCGACAGCACTCGAAGCATCGCTTCTTCTTCGACTTCGCGAACCAAAGATTGCTCCGGTGTTTCGCCGTGTTCAATACCACCGCCGACCAAGGTGTAATATTCTTGGCCAAATTTGATGCGTTTCATGACCAACAGATCATCGCCACGCGTAATAATCGCTCTCACCGCTTGTCTCATATGGTTTTATTATACGGTAATTTTTCGTGCTGGCTAGCCGGCAATTTCGTATTCTTTCAGCTTCTTCTGGTCTTTGGCTGTGTGTCCCTGTTGCAACGCCAAAAGCTGCGCATAAATACCGTCCGACTTGCTGAGCTCGGCTGGCGTTCCTACCTCATCAACTCGACCATTTCTAAGGGTAATGATCTGATCAACGTTTTGAATCGTGCTCAGGCGGTGAGCAATAATCAGTGTTGTGCGACCCTTCATAAGGCGCTCAAGTGCCTCTTGTACCATGCGCTCACTTTTACTATCAAGACTGCTCGTGGCTTCATCGAGAATCAAAATCGGCGCATCCTTCAAGAGCGCACGCGCGATCGCAATACGTTGCTTCTGCCCACCGCTGAGCTTGAGTCCTCGCTCACCGATTTCGGTATCGTACCCCTTTTCCAGCTTTGCAATAAATTCGTGAGCATTGGCCGCTTTTGCGGCTTCTACCACCTGATCGTCTGTTGCATTGAAATTGGCATACGAAATATTTTCGCGAATCGTACCACTAAACAGAGCCGGTTCCTGAAATACTACACCGATCGCACCGCGGAGGCTTGCCTGCGTAACCTCGTTAATATTCTGGCCGTCGATACGAATTGCACCACGAGTCACTTCGTACAAACGCAGCACCAGATTGGTGAGCGTCGTCTTGCCTTCACCGCTTTCGCCAACGAGTGCGACTTTGGTATCCGGCTCAATCGTTACGCTGATATCATGAAGAACCGGCTTGTCGGCATCGTATCCAAAATCAACATGATCAAACGCAATGTGCGCGTGTGAAACCTTGAGTGCTTTTGCACCGTCCTGATCGACGATATCCGGTTGTTCGTCCATAACTTCGAAAAAATCTTTGCTGTTAGCGATGGCGCGCTGCGTGTTATCAACCAAAAAGCTGATGCTGAAAATCGGGATGCGAATGAGCAGTGAATATTGAATCAGCAACACCATCGTACTGATTGAATAGCGGCCGTGGGCAGTCTCTACAAAGATGAAGGTAAATACTGCCAGAAAAATAACGTTTAATACCAGGCGACGCAGCACATCACGGTGGTGCCAAAACTTGCTTTGCGGCCGTGTAGTCGACACAACCGTATCAAACTTACGCCGGAAAAACGACAGCTCATGATGTTCCTTGAGAAAGCTTTTGACGACGCGAATCTGCCCAATTGATTCAGCAAACCGCCCGCTCGCAATATCTTGTTCTTCGTTAATTTTGTGCTGGTATTCCTGCCATTTACCGCTGCTTTTGCCCGTAAGAAAGATGAAGATCGGGTACAGTGCAAACAACATAAGCGCCACTTCCCAGCTGTAATAGGCAATAATTGCGAGCGAAAATATCGTGCTAAAAATGAACTGCAAAAAGTTGTTGCTAAATACCTGCATAAAGCCACTGATTTGAGAGATGCCGCGGCCCATGCGGTTGATGATTTTCCCACTCAGCTGTGTATCAAAGTAACGCTGCGGCAAGCTTAAGATATGTTCATAGTACCGAACACTCATGAAACGCTGCAGTTTGGCCGATAACATATCGCCAATATACCCGCCCACATTGGCAAAAATTGTTCCGCCAACATCGGTCAAAAATATCATGACCGCCAAAAACGCCACTAATTTTACATTGGCCGCGTGGCCTTGCACCAATTTGGAGACTTCATCGATAGCGGGCTTGGTAAGCAACGGCTGCATCTGGCTCATCGCCGCAACCAAAATCGAAAAGAACGCAACGCCTACATAATAGCGCCACAAACTTTTGGTAAAGCGAAAAATCCGCCCAAGCTCTTTCATGCGCTCATACTAGCATAAGGTTCGTTCGCTTGTCTTCTGGTTTTCGTGGATTCATTTCGAGTTATGCACAACAGGTGGGCATATTTATACGCGTTCGGCCTCGAATGCGCTTTTTGCCTGCTCAGCAATGTGATCGAGTAACTTCGCAACTTCTTGATCGGTGAGCGTGCGTTCGTACGAGGCGATCGACAAATGCAGCGTGATCTGTTTGTAATCAGCATCATCTTCACGCCGATAGATATCAAGGGGTGTCAGCGAGCAAAAAGTCGTATCCGGTTCCTGACCCTGTAAAGCATTCCAGGCAACATCGAAAACTTGCTGATACGATATGTCGTTTTTTACCCGCAAACAGATATCCTGGGCGACGCGCGGGAAGCGAGGCAACGGCGTGTATAAACTGTTGATGTGGTGCATGAGTGCGCCATAGCCAATTTCAAAGCCGGCAGATTTTTCGGGCAGTTTGAGTGCTTTCCGCACACTCGGCTTAAATTCACCAATCATGCCAAAACCGGTTTCTTCACCTTTAATCGTGACCATTGCCATGCGGTTTGGGTCGAACGGCACCGCTAGGGGCGCATCAAAACCGGCAATTTTTTTGAATTCCAATTCAATGCCGAGCTCGTTGGCGATATGCGTTAAAAACCTTCGTGCTTCGTAATATGCGGCGCCTGGTTTGTCGGTTTTATTGGCCGCGTACACCAGGGCTAGCTCATCGAGCTCCAGCGGGAGGCCGTCTTCATCCATGGCAGAGAGTTCATGTGTTTTACCGATTTCAAACAATGCGAACTCGTTGTAACCGGCCTTGATGTTCGCGTGCACTTTATCGAGCAAGCTTGGCAGGAGCGTTAGGCGATAATATTGCAAATCCGGGCTCAGCGCATTACTCAATTGAAAAGCTTCTTCGCGCTTTTGTCCGACTTTGTCGAGTAAATCACCGTGCACGAAACTATAGGTCAAAACTTCGTTAGCACCGGCAGTTCGTAAAATGGCGCGCAAGCGCGATTTGAGTGTCACAACCCTGTTCGGTTCGGCCGGTGTAATACTGCGGCGCGGCAATTCCAACGGCAAGTGATCAAAGCCGTACAAGCGGCCGACTTCTTCAACGATATCTTCTGGGAGCTCGATATCGGTTCGCCAAAACGGCGCTTGCACCGTGAGGGTATCGCCGTCTATTTCAACCGCGAACTCTACGTTTTGCAGCAAAGTAGCCATGTCGTCGGCCGACAAACTAAATCCAAGCCGCGTATTAATAAACTCCGTCGTCAGCCTGACTGGCGGATAAAGCGAGCCGCGCTCCATGGCTTCACTCACGCGATTGTCGTCAATCAGTGCGCCGGCGACTTTTCCATCGGCAAAACGGGCGATCTCATCGACAATTTTTGCAAGCACCGGCAAGTTTTGCAAAGGCGATTGACCCTTGTTAAAGCGAGAGACAGCATCGGTAAACAGGCCGTGTGCCATCGAGGTGCGGCGAATCGAATACATATCGAAGTTGGCGCATTCGATTACGATGTTCTTGGTGTTTTCGTCTACTTCGGTGTCGGCCCCGCCCATCACCCCGCCAACGCCAATCAATTTGTTGGCGGTCGCGATCATGATCGCTTCTTCGCGCGGCTCGATTTCTTTACCATTTAACAGTGTAATTTTTTCGCCTTTACGGGGATTTCGCACTACGATGGTTGCGTGGTCGGCATCGCCGTCTTGGGCGCGAAGTTTGTCATAGTCATACGCATGCAACGGTTGTCCGGTTTCAAGCATGAAAAAGTTGGTGTAATCCACGATGTTGTTGATGGGGCGCATCCCCGCTTTGATTAGTTCAAGCTGAATAAGGAGCGGACTCGGTTTAACCGTGACGTCTTTCATGGTTATTGCAGTAAATCGGCGCACGACATCGGGCAGTTCGTTGCGGAGTTCGAGCGGTAAATCATTGGTCTCAGCCTCGGGAAATTCAGGATTCAAAGTGTACCAGGCCGGACTTTTGAATGGCATCCCTTGGATGCCGGCAATCTCGCGTGCCACACCCAAGAAGCCAAAACAATCGGGCCGATGCGTGAACATCTTGTTTTCGATGTCCATAATCGCGTCGCCGCGCAAATTGTAGGCATCGGCGAACGAAGTACCTGGGCCGACTTCTTTGGTAATTTCGAGAATTCCTTCGTGGCTGTCACCAATCGCCAGTTCGCGCGGGCTTGCAAGCATGCCGTTACTTTTCACCCCACGGAGTTCACGTGCTTCGAGCACAAATGGATCACCGCTGCCAAAAGTTTCGGGCACGGTTGCTCCCGGTGGCAGCCAAGCCACGAACATGCCGTCACGCACATTTGGCGCGCCGCACACCACTTGCACTAGATTGTCTTCGTCGCGCTCCAAACCCTCAATTTTCCCGCCATCGTCAATTCGGCAAACGTGCAGGCGATCGGCGTTCGGATGATCTTCAACGGATACGATTTGCGCAACAATGACGCCTTCGTACTTCGAACCAAAATCAATAACTTCCTCGATTGCGCCTAGCTGTGCGCCAACTTTTTCTACCAACGCTTGTACGCCGCCCTGCGCAATGTCGCCAGCGCATTCATAGCGCTCGTTCATTCTTTTGATTGTGTTGATGCTGACTTTCATTATTTGCTTGCCTCGATGATTTTCTGCTGGATTTCGGTGAGTTGTTCGTCGCTCATTTTTGGCCCTTCAAACGTTGCGATGTAGCCTGGATAACTCGGGAAAAATGCCTGTGTTTTTGGAAAATTGCTGCGGTCGGCCGTAAAGTTGTGCATAGGATACAATTTGACGTGCACGTGCGGCACCATTTCGCCTTCGAACACCACGGCAACCCGCGAGACATCCAAACCTTTTTGGAGTAATTTTGCCGTCTTTTTGGCCGCGCTCATCAGCTCCGCAATCGCTTCGTCATCCATATCGAACACATATTCGCCGGGGTTTTGCTTGGGAATCACTACGGTTACGCCCGGTGTGTTGGCAAACGGCGTCAAAAACGCTAGGTACTTGTCGTCTTCGTACACAATATATGCAGGAATTTCGCGCGCTACAATCTTGTCAAAAATAGTCTGCTCAGCCATTTAGAACTGCCTCAAGAAATCAAGTTTACCACTTTGGAAATACCGAACATCTTCGATGCCGTACTTCATCATAACCAGCCGGTCGATGCCGCCCCCCCACGCAAATCCGGTGTACACTTCGGGGTCGATGCCAGCCATTTTGAGTACATTCGGGTGAATCATGCCACAGCCTAAAAGCTCAATCCAACCGGTATAACTACATATATTGCAGCCCTGTTTTTTGCAAAACGGACAGCTCAATGCAAATTCAAAGCTCGGTTCGGTGAACGGAAAGTAGAACGGCTGGGTTTTGACCTCAAGCTCTTGCTGGTAATAGTCTTGCAAAAACGTTTTGAGCGTCGCGATCAGATGGCCAGCGTGCACACCCTTGTCCACATAAATGCCTTCGAGCTGGTAAAACGTGTGCTCGTGACGAGCGTCGAGGTCTTCGTTGCGGAATACGCGGCCAGGGATAACCGCCGCGATCGGCTCGCCTTTTTCAAGGTTTTCACGGTACTTTTGCAGCACACGGTTTTGCATGGTGCTCGTATGAGCCGGAGCAATAAACCGCTTGCCATTTTTGTCAGTTTGCGTAGTCATAAAGGTGTCGTAATCATCGCGTGCCGGGTGGTCTTCGGGGAAATTCAGACTCGTAAACATGTGGTAATCGTCGTCGAGTTCGGGCGACTCCGCCACGATAAATCCCATGCGGCCAAAAGTGTCGAGCACGATTTCCAACTCACGCATAAGCGGATGTTTCGTGCCGGTTTCGGCGGGTAATAACTGAGGTCGTTTGTCGGCAGGCACGTTGATGTCAAATGGTGCGGTGACATCAATTGGTGTCAAAGCTTCGGCTTGCTTTTGATGTTTGGCAATTTCCGATTCCAGCACCTGCTTAAGGATATTAATTTCTTTACCGAATGCTCCTCGTTCTTCGGCGGGTAACGTTGGAATTTCGGCATACAAACCGCGAAGCTCCGACGCTTTTAAGATATCGGTCTTTTTTTCGAGCGTAGCGAGCCGCGCCACAAGCGTCTCGGCAACGTCAGCAATACGGGAATTTTGATAGTCCATATGAAGCTAGTATACCGCACTCTCCTCCGGTAAAAAACCAATCTGTTGCAAACAGTGCACGCTACATTGCACAACATAAAGTTAATGCTTAGTTAACAATCGCGGCGCATACTAGAACATTCGTAATAATAAAGGAGTTATATGCGAAAAAATATTAGCATTTTACGCCGAGCAACCCTTGCGGTCGCTGCCCTGGCTGTTATTGCCAGTGCGGTCGGGCTCTCGCTCAACAAGGCACAAGCCGCCGACCCTGCACATCATAATGATTCATTCACACCGGTTTGGGAGGAGGTGAGCCGGCAAATTAAGGTCAACCCGGCGAACCCTGCCCCGGCTGATGTACTAAGCCAGATCGTGTCACTCAAAGTTGCGTACCGCGACTTTAGCAGAACGCCGCACGAAGGCATCATCGAGGTCAACCGCGATCGTAAAGACGACGTAATTACCTTCTTTAAATATGCGTACTACTTGAACTTCCCCATTAACGAAGTCGGCGTTTCGAGCGACCCACGCTTTAACTGGGATGACAACAAGCTGATGGCCGCCAACATCACGTCTGGCTTCAACTACCGTACCATCGCCGGCACCAATACGCCGTCTCAACACGGCATCGGCCGCGCGTTCGATGTAAATCCACGCCAAAACCCCTACATCACTTTGGATGATCAAGGCAATCCGGTAGTTGCTCCGAACGGCGCTTCATGGGTTATCGGTGCGCCGGGCACGCTTCACAAAGATCACCCGCTCATTCAGCTCATGCAATCACGCGGGTGGACTTGGGGCGGCAACTGGACCTTGCAAGACCTTGACGGCGCTGTCATTGACTACCAACACCTTCAAAAACGCGCTACCACCACTACACCAACCGCCCAATCTGCTACAGTAAAGGAGTAATTCTATGATCTACAATACCCCAAACGTTCCTAATACCAACGGTACCCAGCAAGTGCAATCACTTTCACCAACACCTCACGAGCTCTCCAAAAACAACATCGGCGACGCTTTTAAGACGCTGCTGTTACGCCAATATTTACAAGGCATCGTTAGCAAAAACGAACAAGCTCTGGTAACAACCGGCGTTTCGGTGATGGATCTACAAACCAACCAAAGCATTTACGGGCACAACCTCGACACCGAGCACTTTGCGGCCAGCGTCAACAAAGTACCAGTTGCTGCGCTGATTTTGTCTGACTTGCGAAATGGTACGTTGCAGTTTAACCAGGAGTTGACCTGGCAAGCGAGTGACGTTCGTGCCGGCGCCGGTGTATACGACCAGCCGGGCGCACCGACGCACGCGACCATTCAGCAATTGTTGTTTGATCTATTAAATCCGTCTGGCAACACCGCTGTCCGCGTACTCGTAAACCAAGGCATGGGCGGCGCGGTCGCCGTTAACACCCGTTTTGTAAATGAACTACACTTGCAGCACACTGCGTTGCAGCCCCTCGACAGCACGCGTTTTTACGTGGGCAACACCACTGCACGCGAAGCCATGCAAAACATTCGCACCTTGCTGAATGGCAATGACCAATACCAGCAATTTGTGAAAAACGCGCTGGCAACCAACATTTACACCGACTACGGCGTGCGCACGCAGTTGATGGGCAACGACTTTATCGTGCTCGCCAACAAAGTCGGCATTTTGGATGACACCGACAGCGGCAACGACCGTCACGACGTTGGCATCATCTACAACACCAACACACACAAAGCCTACGGCTACGCATTCCTGAACACCGCGTGGGGCGAACCATACAACACCGCCACTGCGCAGGCCGGAGTGTCGCTTGCCGACATGGGCAAGGGTGTGCTCCGCTACGCCGGTGACAAACCAACACCGGTTTACAGCAATAACGACGCCAAGGCACTTACTCTCAAGCACGCGCCTGAGAGCCAACGCATCAAGTACTAGCAGTTACCAAGAACTGCGCGTACAAAAGAACCGGGCTTTTACCAAGCTCGGTTTCTTATTTGCAACAGATCTAACTAGAGCGGTATACTAAAGCCTATGGCAAATTTTTCTTTCGATATCGTAAGCGAATACGACAAAGCAGAAATGAATAACGTCTTCGACCAAGTGGTGCGGGAGCTGCAAAGCCGCTATGACTTTAAAGGTACGCCTGCGGCAATCGAATGGCTTAATGGCGACAAAACCGGGCTCAAAATTACCGGTAATGGCGAGTGGCAGATCGATGCCATCCTCGACATCGTGCGTAAAAAGCTCGCGGCTCGCGGCCAAAGCCAAAAGACACTCGACGTCACGCGTGAAATTACTGAAAGCAACCTCAAAACCACCAAAGAAGTCCCCTTTAAACAAGGACTCGACCAAGACAAAGCCAAAAAAATCACCAAACTTTTGCGCGACGAACTTCCCAAAGCCAAAACCCAAATCCAGGGCGACACGGTGCGCGTCACCAGCAACAGCAAAGATGAACTGCAAGCGGTTATCTCATTCCTGAAGGCTCAGGATTTTGATTTTCCACTGCAGTTCACCAATTATCGTTGAGAAGCGTTCAATGCTACTGAGAGCTAGTATTCGTCTGCGTTAACCACAATGCAGTTATAGACGTTGGGTTCGTTCGGATTCCAAAGCCGCTCTAAAGTATTGCGGGTGGGCGGTTCTACCTTAGTACCGTTAACCGTTAATATCTGTGGCACATTTTGCAGAAACACCGTGGTTTGATCGGGCATACAAGTGCTGCCCTCGGCCGTAGTGATATTGAGCTCGTGCGTATTGTCGATGTTGATATTCGAAACACCGATGCTAACGCTGTTATATTGGTTACTTTTGGCAACACCTTCCAATGTTGCACGGCGCGTCAGTGCACGGTTACTTGCATCAACCGACATTTTTGCGATTTGTACGTTATAGAGATGCGCTATCGACCGATCGCTTACTGTTACGAGTAACTTATCGGCCTGGAAATTTTGCTCAAATCCGAGCGAAGCATTCTGACCGTGCACCTGAGCCTCTTGTAACGTCGGCGCATGAATTTTTACCACCAGCCAATCGCCGCTGTACAAGCAGAACACTGTGCATGTTTCGCCTTCGTTTTTATACTTCGAGGTATCGACGGTGAGCGTATCGTTTTCGACTTGTTTGGTAATGTCGCCGATTTTGTTGGACTTACCAAAATACTCTACTTCGACGGCGTATTTGTTGTCGGGCACAAAGTCGAATTCTACATTCTTACCGGTGACATCGAGTTTCGAAAAAGATTGAACCGTCATCGTTTGCGTGTGGTGCAAGGCACGATATTTGTCGCGAATCTGCGGGGCGATAGCAAAGCCAAAGGCGGTGCCAAGGCCACCCGCAATCAAGAATACGCCGATCGTCGCTGCCACTACCCAGCCGCGAACCGCGCTTTTGCGTTTCACCATAGCAAGCCCAGCAACCATCAAAAGTAATGCAAGCGCATACAGCACGATCATGGCGCATATCACACCTGCGACCGCCTGAGTGCCTACGGGAAAGACCACTTCGTCGGCCATTTTCCCACCATCGATAAGCAAATACATGCCTGATACGGTGGCGCCGACAAACAGCGCGCCCGCGGCAATCATAATTACTGATCCAATAATTCCCAGTAATACTTTTGCACACGTTTCGATGAGCCTGCTCAGTGAGCGGCCGATTCCGGCGCCGATTTGCTGTCCGACCTTACCCACTCGTTCGGCAGCACCTGCGATGTTTGCACGGTCAACAACTTCCTTTAAGCTATCGACCGTGACGGCTTTTCCCCGCATTTGCAACCGCTCACTGTTGGTACGCGCTTCGGGCACAATCAGCCAGAGTACGATGTAAACCAAGATTCCACTCCCGCCAAAGAACGTCAGCAGAATAAAGATAAGGCGAATGATGGTAACATCGAGCCCCAAGAACGCCGACAAGCCGGCGGCAACACCCGCAAACATTGCCCGGTCGCCGTCACGAAAGAAGCGTTTCGGGCCTGTCTCGGCCGCTTTTTCATCTTGTTCTGGCGCCTCACTATCGTCTTCGTCTTTGAAATCGTGCGGTTCACCTAATTGTTCTTTTAAGTATTGTACGTCTTCGACGAGTATTACTTTTTCGTCGCTCACACCGCGCTCGGTCAAAAGTTCCGCCATGCGGAGCTCTACTTCATCAACCACGTCGCCGCCGGTTTTTCCTACCTGCGCTTTGATCTCGTGGAGATAATCGTGCAGCTCTTTGTATGCCTCGACCGAAATCGTAAACGATTGGCGACCGAGGTGGATGTGTTTAATTTCGTTCATGCCTTGCCTTTCTCTAAAACGTTAATCGACGCGTTGAGCCGCCGATACGTCTGCGTCAGCGCCTCTAAAGCTTCACTTCCTTTATCGGTGAGCCAGTAATATTTACGTGGCGGGCCTTGTTCGGACTCGCGCCACTCGTATCCCAGTAAACCGTCTCGGGCGAGCCGGCTCAGTAGCGGATACAAGGTACCCTCGACGACAATCAGTTCCGCCTGATGCATGCGATTGATGATTTGCGAGCTATATACCTTGCCATCCTTGCAAAGCAGCAGCACACAATATACCAACATGCCTTTTCGCATCTGGGTTTCCGACTGTTCGACGAAAGAATTTCCTGCTGTATTATTTTCCATACAGTACTATGTTATACAAGGTACCATTTATTGTCAAGTAGCCGTTTATCAGCGCCTGGGTTTTGTACGCCGCATTGTTTCTGCTCCCTACTAGTCACGTATGTAATAGATTCCGCGGTTGCCCGCATAAAAGTGCGCTATACTTTTAAGCATGAGCGAGAGCAGTTCCCTGTTTGAACAAGCAAAAGTCGTCCTCCAAACCAATGATCGCGGTAATTTCACCGTACCTTCGACGCAGTTATACCCTCATCAGTGGTTGTGGGACAGTTGTTTTGTCGCTATCGGCCTGCGACACATGGATGTCGAACGCGCCAAGATGGAAATTCTAAGTTTGCTTCGCGGCCAGTGGCGAAACGGCATGTTGCCCCACATGATTTTTGGTGACGAGCGCGAAAAATTCGCCGACGACCCCGGAAAACGTACTATGTGGCGCAGTTGGCTCAATCCCTTTTCGCCCGACGATGTGGCCACAAGTGGCATCACGCAGCCGCCTATGGTTGCCGAAGCCGTAGTGCAAATCGGCGAAAAGATGGCCTTGCCCGAGCGCCGCAGCTGGTACCGCATGGTTTTTCCAGCCCTGGTTGCATACCATCAATGGATGTACGGTGAGCGTGATCCGCATGGCGAAGGTTTGGTACTGCAAATTCACCCCTGGGAAACAGGACTCGACAACACACCGCCCTGGATGAGCGAACTACATGAGCATTTACTACCCTGGTGGATTCGCGGTATTGAAAAACTGCACTTAAGCCCGGTAGTCGGTATGTTTCGGCGTGATATCAGCCACCTGCCGCATGAACAACGCATGACCAATGTCGACGCGTTGGCACTGTATAGCGCCCAGCGCCGCCTGCGCCGTAAAAACTACGACATCGACCGTATTTTAGATCACTCCTTATTTACCATCGAAGATTTGGCGTTTAACAGCATCCTGATTCGTGCTAATGACCATCTGGTGAGCATTGCCAAATTGATCCGTACACCGTTACCGCCCGAGCTGGCGGCTCGTATAGAACTCACCAAAACCGCCTTTGATGAACTCTGGGATCCGTATACCGAACAATATTATCCACGCGATTTCATCACCCATAAACTTATTAAAGAGCCGAGCATTGCCACTTTATTGCCGTTGTACGCGGGGCATATCACGAAAGAACGCGCCCGTTTGCTGGTACGCATGCTCGAAAACGAACATATGTTCGGGCCGGCGTATCCGATTCCGAGTACTCCACTTAACTCGGGCTGGTTTGACTCGAGGCGCTACTGGCAAGGCCCAACATGGATTAATACCAACTGGCTAATCATTGACGGGCTTGAACGCTATGGCTTTAAAGAGCACGCTGCCGCGCTCACCGAAAGCACACTCGAGATGGTTGAACGCAGCGGATTTTACGAATATTTCGATCCGATTAACGGCAACCCTTTAGGAAGTAATAACTTTAGCTGGACAGCCGCCCTTACAATTGACTTACTAAAAAAATAAGTCACAATACGAAGATTATGGCAGAATTCCCAGTCCACGACGTACTCTATGATCCAGCGCTCCACGAGCAATCAACTCGTGCCCTTTTGCACCAAAGTCAAACAAATATAACTGGCGACGCCTGGCAAGGGCTGGCATTTGCTGCTGCTGCATTCGATAAAGCGATTGAGGAGTTCCAGGAAGACCCGCGCCAGGACCCAACCGCTGCCGGCGAAGCTGCTGCAAAAGCAGGACTTCGCAGTGAGCAGCTCGGCGAGTCCGAAGAAACGGTCACGCGATGGTTTGATTATTCCTATCACGCCCTCGATGACGCTGAAAATGAAGTTTTTTACCGGACGCCGCTTATCCGCCGCGAACGAGTTGCCACGCAAATATTGCATGGCCGAGCGCTCGGCTATCGTGCCGTAAAAAGCGAGAGACTGCGTCTGGACCTTATAAGGGAGGCGGGCGAAATATTTGGGCGTGCCGAACACGAAATCACCGGTCAACGCATGGTAAGGTGGTTTGGTGGTGGCCGCTGGGACCGTTACGGAACCATGCTTGCCGTCCACCGCGCAGCGAACGAATCGCGCCACCCCGACAGTACCCGGCGTCGGGCGGTGGGTATCGCTGCAGTAGCTGCTTGGCGCGCTGTTCGGGCGAAGCGGGAAAATGTATCCGAACCCATTCCCGCAGATGCCAGAAAAGAACACCGCGACTTTGTTATAAAACACCTCAAAGGTGCAGCGTTGGCAGGCGCGCTTGGTTTAGTGCAACCGCGCAGCGATGACACTAAGTTTGATAAGCTTCATAAGAAGTTAGTCGGCAAGATTCTCGGATAGCCGAGAACGATTCTCTAACAGTTTGTTACTAGATTTAGTGGCACGAGTTAATTTAGTCGTCTTCGAGTATCGGCTTGTCGAGCGCTAGCGGCTCTACCGCGGCCGATGTGTCGGCGATCTTAACAACGTCTTTATCAATCTTGCGTAGTTCTTTATGAGCATTGTTAAAGTGGTTTACTGTGGTGCCCAGGCTGCCGCCAAGCTTTTGCATCAGCTGTTCATAACTGGCAATGTGCCGACCCAGCTCGCCGACGCGAATCTGGATTTCTTTGGCCTGTTCTTCGATTTGCAAACTACGCAAACCCTGTAAAACGGTTTGCAAGTATGCCATGAAACTCGTGGGGCTCACAATAATCACTTTTTTGTCACGAAAAGCGTACTCGATTAAATCACGGGCGCTTGTGCCTGCCGTGCCCACTTTTGCCACCAGCAAATCGTAATAGATCGCTTCACTCGGAATAAACATAAAAGCAAAGTCCATCGTGCCTTCGCGCGGCCGGATGTATTTGGCCGTTTCATCGATGCGCCCTTTGAGGTCACGTTTAAACGCAGCAGCGAGCGCAGTGCGTGCCGCCGGATCTTTTTCGTCAACCAGCCGATTGTAATTTTCGAGCGAAAATTTGGAATCTACCGGAAGTAACTTACCTTTATCAAGCACCACCACGGCGTCCACGATTTCACCGTCTTTGAACTTATGCTGCAAATGGAATCGCTCCGGTGGCAATACGTTTTCGAGTACCGACTGCAAATAATATTCCCCTAAAACACCCCGTTGTTTGGGATTTTGCAAGACGTTTTGCAATGTTTTGAGCTCGTCGGCAACATTTACCACACGGCGATTGGTTTCGTCGAGCTTGGTAAGGCGCTCGGTAACATCAGTGATCAGCTTGGCGCTCGCACCAAATTGTTTTTGGATGGAATCACGCATGAGTTCCTGGTTTTTATCCATGCGGTCGCCCAATTGGGTGTGCAGCCCTTCTTTGAGCGCAGCAATTTCTTTGCCGAGTTCCGACAAGTCCTGTTTGAGCATCATGTTGGCTTCGGTGGATTGCAATGGAACAGCCGGGCGGCGCAAGGCAAAAACCAGCAGTGCCAAACAGAGAACCCCCAAAACGATCACCGCAAAAATCATAAGCATAGTATAGCAAGATCTGCTTGCATACCGCTAGAATTATTTTAGAAATGTCTGTGGCAGGGTGAATCCTGAAGGTAAAATCCGAAAACCAAAAAGACCCGGGGGAATGCCTCAGGTCTTATCGGAAGCCTCACACTTCCATATATAGCTTATGCCTAGTGACTGTATTCTGCAAGCATTTTTTGCCGCACCGACGGCTCACTTACATGTATTAATCTCTAAATGTTTGGACCGTCACATATCCTAGTTCTATTGCCCCTACCGCAGCAACACCGAGACCAGCCAGCAGCTCAAGGAACGAATCGTCCTGCACTATCTCTGCCGAATTTTTACCTTCTCGCAAAGGATCGGATGAAACCTTAATAGCCACATCCTGACAAACCGGCTTATGTGCTTGCTCAGGTTCAAGGCAGCCCGCAATTTTGGCATTCGCGCTATCGGTGGCAAAGGCATCATGTATCAGAAAGCCGCCACCAGTCATTATGCCCAGCCCCAGTAATCCTCCTGCAACAAATTTACCCGTCTCAAAGCTCATGGCAACTCCTTATGGTGAATATAAAACTATACCGATTTTCTGACGTTGGATCAAAAGTTATTTCTGTTCGAGCTCGTGGATGCGTTCGTGGTTGAGGCCGAAGTAATGCGCCACTTCGTGCCACAACGTGTGGCGAACCTCGCGCCTCAGTTCATCCATTGTTTGCACGCTCGCAGTGATCGGCCCTTTAAAAATCGTGATTTTATCCGGTCCAAAATGCGTCATACCCATACGTTGTGTGAGCGGAATGCCTTCGTACAAGCCGAATAAGGTCTGATTACAGGCTAGTTTGAGCCGTTCACGCTGTTCAAGTGAAGGCTCTTGCTCGTATACCAACGCAACATTTTTAATCGCCTTGCGGTGATCGCGCGGTAGTGTTTCCAGTGCTTCGGCTACGAGCGCCGAAAATTGCTCATCACTCACTTCTATCATCGAGCTTCATTGTAGCAGAGTTTCGGTATTTGCTCGCTACGTTTTATATATCTAAAAATCCCTGTGCGGACTCGCGGCCCAATGAACTCAGATCAACAAAACTGCTCATGTAATCATCTACTTCGCCAACTCGCCCATCGGCATACAAGAGCGCCACCGCGCCGGCTGTTTCCTCGGCGCCAAAATATGTTCTGCTCACCAGCGCATCGAATTCCATATAATCATTCAGACTAAGCCGGCCGTTAGCGAGGCCCTCACTACTGGTAAATTGTGCACCGCTTTCGGTTATACGATACCGTTGCACTTGGTCGGTAGCAAACGCCGCTACGGGCTCCCCGTTTTCGTCCACGCTCAAACATTCAAGCAGTAAATCAAACACAAATTCACGCCGCTTGTTGTGAGAACGATCATACACAATAACTGAGGCCGCTTCGGTATCATACATCTGTGCCGCCTCATCCCAGCATGAACCACCGAGTACGGGCACGAGTCCATAACCTTTTAAACAAACAAGCGCTAAGTTGCCGGCTCGACCGGCATCACTCACACTCAATTCAAGCTGGCTGAGAATTGAACAATGGAATTTGGCTGACATCTCAATTTGTTGTTTTCGAGAGATTTCAGCCATACGCACTAATTTTTCCGCGTTCGCCTTGGCGATCGCCACACACTTTTAGCCGACATACATCTCGTACACCCCTGAGGCAGCGCGTCACTAAAAGTTTTCATTTGCATGCATTATAGCATCGCCGCAAGTCTAACGGAAGCAATATATCGCGATATATCGCGGCAGACTAAAGAGGCAGGGCTGCAGTACTATTTGTTGCGTTTGCGCTTGTTGGGATCGAGTTCACGCTTGCGCAAGCGAAGGCTCTTGGGTGTTACTTCGAGCAATTCGTCGTTCTCGATAAAATCGAGGCATTGTTCAAGGCTGAAAATAGTCGGCGGCGTAAGCTGCACAATGCCGTCGCTGCTTGATGAGCGCATATTGGTAAGGTGTTTTGCCTTACATACATTGATTTCCATATCTTCTTGGCGGGTGTTGAGGCCGATAATTTGACCGGCGTAGACTTTTTCGGCCGGGCCGACAAAGCAGGTGCCACGGGCTTCGGCGTTTTGCAGCGCGTATGGCGTGGTGGTGCCGGCTTCGAAAGCGATCAAAACACCATTTCGTAACTGTTGCAATGCAGCGCCCATCGGTTGATAACCGGTAACGAGGGTGTTCATCACGATCGTGCCCTTGGTTTGGGTCATCAAAATGTTACGCAAACCCAACAGTGCACGCGTTGGCAGCTCATACACTAACTTCGTGACGCCTTTAGGGCTTGCGAATTGTTCGGTGAGCGTTGCGCGGCGCTGGCCAAGCTCCATCTGCACCGCACCAACGTGTTCGGCAGGAACTTCGATGATCAATTCTTCGAGCGGTTCCATAGTTTTACCGTCTTCTTCGTGCGTCACTACTTGCGGGCGACCAACTTCAAACTCGTAGCCTTCGCGGCGCATGGTTTCGATCAAAACGCTCAAGTGCAATTCGCCGCGGCCGCTGACCAAAAAGCCGATACCGTCTTCTTCGACGCGCAAACCAACGTTGGTTTCGAGCTCTTTTTGCAACCGCTCGCCAATCTGGCGTGAGGTGTTAAACTCGCCTTCGGTGCCTTTGAACGGCGAAGTGTTCGGACCGAGATAAATCCGCAATGTCGGCGCTTCGACTTCCATAACGGGTAAAGCTTCGGGGTTGCTACTGTCTGCAATGGTTTCACCGATTTGTGCATCGGCGATGCCAGTGAGCTGCACGATGTCGCCGGCGACGCCTTCGGGAACTTCAAACTTGCTGAGACCGTGGCTCATAAATACCAAATCAACTTTTGCTTTTACAATGGTGCCGTCTTTTTTACAGAGCGAAACCTGATCGCCGCCCTTTACGCGGCCACGCGTGATGCGGCCGATGGCGTATTTGCCTTTAAAGTTATCCCAAGCGAGTGCCGTGACAAGCATCTGGAGTGGTTTGTCGAGTTCGACGGTTGGTGCGGGAACGTCGGCGATGATAGCGTCGAAAATAACATCCAGATTAGCATCTTCTTCGGGGTTGGCGGGCGGTTGTTTCCAAGCTTTGCCGGCACGGCCGATGGCGTAATACACGGGGTAATGCAATTGGCTTTCATCGACGGCGAGTTCCAGGAACAGATCAGCGAGTTCGTCTTCGACTTCGCTGATGCGCGAACCGGGCTTGTCGATTTTGTTGATAACCACGATGGGTTTAAGCCCCGCAGCCAGTGCCTTGGTAAGCACGAATTTAGTTTGCGGCATCGGCCCTTCTTGGGCATCCACGATCAGCAAACAGCCGTCGGCGAGGTTTAAAGTGCGTTCGACTTCACCCGAAAAGTCGGCGTGCCCGGGTGTATCGATGATGTTAATGCGGTAGTCGTCGTGCTGCACAGCAGTAACTTTGGCGGTGATAGTAATACCGCGTTCACGCTCCTGGGCACCACTGTCCATAAGGAGTGATTGCGCCATTTCGGCTTGGTTATCGCGGAAGGTCTTGGATTGCTTCAACAGGCCATCTACAAGGGTAGTTTTGCCATGGTCAACGTGCGCAATAATAGCGATGTTTCGGATTTTACTGGGGTCTTGTATTGTTTGTGTCATAAAAATAAGCGCTCCTCGCCTGCGCCCTCTGTAATATTGTAATTATTATAGCATAACTGAGATTTTCACGCAATCTAAATATTTGCATAAAGTATTAAATTATGCTAAAATATACGTATTATGCATGCAATAGTTGAATCACGCCCTGGCGACGACGCCGCCCTCTATCCGCTCGGTAACGAGCAACAGGTGCAAGAAACCACCGAGCATCTGGCAAACTTAGCCGAAGGTGCCCAGCACGTCGGCTTCTACAGTCCGGCGTCAGAAAGCCAAGCTTCCGATCGCGCGATCGTTGATAGTTTTCAGGCGGCACTAGTAGACCCCTTTCGAGAGCCTCATAAACTTCCAGGCGAAACGGGTATTTTCGCCCTGAGCATGCTCACGCCCGCCAGTAGAGCAAAATACGACAGTGGCTATGTTGAAGCAACCGTGGAGCGAGTAGATAACGGTGTTATTACTTTTGAAGATGCCGAAGAAAGCGTAACGCGCTTTGAAGCCGTGAAAGACGATGTCACTATCCTCGACGAAAATGGTTATGAAGGATACGTTACGGACGGCCGCGTAGAACCTTTAGCTCGCACTATCATTTGGGCGGATACAAAGGAGGAATTCCTAAAATCTACCAGATATGAAGTTTTTGCATCCGACGGGGAAACGGAGACAGAGCTGGGGATAAGCGCTGATGAGGCACTTGACATTATGAATGCTCAATCTGAAACTATTGCGCCCGTACCATCTGAAACTATATTTACCGAGCCTAAAGAAAAAGAAGTAGCGGTATCGGTTGGTGCAATTGCATTTTCGAAGCAATTTGACATCGAATGGGCAGAAGACGGTACGCCAACATTAAGCCCGAACCGACCTCATACCTTGCTCTGGCAAAAGTCTGTCCATAAAGAAATTGCTTTTGACATGGCGGCCACCATACTCTCTCCCGATCACCCTGTCCGTCAGCCACGGCAGTAGCCATTGACGACAAAATAGTTCCTTGGCATAGTGATAGGGATGTCCTCAACTGAATTTTTGCCTGCCACGAACACTGAACTGAACGGCATATATACCGTCGCTACGGATTGGCTAGCGGAAAAGGGCGAGATATTTGCGCCGACCGAAGGAATTATTGGAAGCTACAATGGCTTCTCGATCGTCAATGACAAAGATTCGCTGCCGCCGGTACAATATCAATATGGCCCTCCTGCTGAGGTGATCGATAGCGTATTACCCGGGGCGATGGAGCTACTGGGTGATTGGCGTAGCGTCGGCCTTGATTACCTGCCCGCCTATTTTTACTTGGCAGAAGCGGGCATTCAATACAAACCAGGCTCACTCGGGATAACGCTTGATGACTATGATCCGGCAAAACCGCATTCACGCTGGCATATGACTCGATTAATACAAGCAGGCGCACCGGGGCTGCCTACTAATATACGGGTGGAGCGGCAAGAAACTTCCACCAAGCGTGAGCCGGCTTTTACTCGCGCCGAAGAAAAGCCCAAGCCCAGTCCCAAAGCTAATCTCCTCAGTGGTGCAGAAGCTATCGCATTCTATGGTATTGCGCAAAGCCTCAGTGCCATACGTGCAGAGGAGTACCGCCAACGCCGTCAGGCACGCGCGCCCTCACCAGGTCCGTAAAACCTCTTTAATCGCTTTACAAAACAATGCCATAACCCCTATAATGATGGTTTATGACACAGGGTATCACGTTATCTTTAAGAGGGGTTTTAGCAGCTAGATGAATCCGATTGTTTTCGTTCTCGTCATTATCATTCTTGTAGGATTTTCAGCATTATGTTCAGGGCTTAATATCGCCCTCATGTCACTCGAGGTTGCCGATTTAAAGCGCAAGGCCAAAATTGGTAACGCCAACGCCAGGCGCGTGCTGCCGCTGCGCAAAAACGCGCATTTGTCGCTTGCAGGTATTCTGCTCACCAATGTGGCAGCCGTTTCCGCAACCTCCCTCGTCATTGACGACAAGTTTAACGGACTCATCGCCGGTGTCGCCAGCACGCTTTTGATCGTCATCTTCGGCGAAATTTTACCACAGGCAGTATTCGCACGACGGGCCCTCACGTTTTGTGCACGATTGGCGCCGGCGCTTCGTATCATGATCTTCTTCACCTATCCCGTTTCGAAGCCGCTGCAATTACTACTCGACAAACTCTTTAGCGAACAAAAAGTGCCGTTACCAAGCCGCCATGAATTAGGCATTATGATCAGCGAACACCTCGGCAATACCGGCAGCGAGCTCGACAACGACGAAGTCGAAATTATCCGCGGCGCCTTGCAGTTAAGTGAAAAACACGTCCGTGACATCATGACACCTATCGATCAGGTGTTTTGGCTTACACCCGATACCATCATGAACGGAAACCGAATCGACGAAATCAAAGCCCACGGCTGGAGCCGCATTCCGGTGTTAAATCGGCAGCGAAGCACTTGCTTTGGCATATTGCTCATGAAAGACCTTGTAGACATTAACTTCGACGAGGAACATTTGCGCGTAGACGACTTACCACTGTATCCGACGCAAGTTGTTGGCAGCATGACGGCACTCGACACCCTGTTCCGTAAGTTTATTTTTGGCGGCGTACACCTGATTCCTATTGAACGCGACGACCGCATCGTAGGCATTGTAACTATCGAGGATCTGCTCGAAGAAATCGTCGGTCACGAAATCGAAGATGAAACCGATCGCCACAAGCGGCGATTAACGCTTGGCAAGAAGAACCGTAAGTAAACCCGCGGGCGCAGTCGATTTAAAAACGCCGGACATGCTCCGGCGTTTTATGTAATCTGCAGTACTCACTAAGAAACTTGGTACTTTGGCTTCTTAAAGTTTTGTTTTGCATATATGAGAATCGAGCCACTCCCAATCATATATACCAGGAGCGCCGCCATAATGCCCACTTGTGGCAGTACATACAAGATCAACAAAATGATCGTTCCCACCAGCATCATAAGCAATGGGTTGCGCGACTTCGACAAGATCATATTACCAAGATAATACGCCACGACCGGCCCGCTCAACATAGCAAGCAGCAACCATATCACAATCACAAAGATCGCTACACCCACCCCGACAACACTGGCGATGAGCAAGAACAATACAATGGGCATCGCAACCATCCACGCCAGGCCCGCCAGAATAGTTCGAAACAGCTTTTTGGATGGAATCTTGACGATATTATTAACCGTTTGAGGGAATAACAGCGCGATTATCATGGCAAAAACGAGTAACATCGGGAAGATAAGTATCGAGAATGTACCGAGAAACGCAATATGGCCCTTTTTGTTCACCGGCGGTGTGAGATGTTTAGTTTCGCCGTCAACCTTTACGTTGCCAACTTTTTTGATGGAATCAACGCTTGTGTAGCGCAAATTGTTTTGAATATGCACACCGCGAAGCGTGAGCGTGGTGCCGTTCATGACAACATCGCGGCCGACGGTTCCTTGTAGTTGCGTGGTTTTAACAGCGGTCGAAACATCGCGGCCGACGGTTCCGAGCACATCGGCTGTGGTGCCGAACAAACTCAAATCGCGACCGATTTTGGTTTCGCGCTCAATTTTAGTGCCTATCGCGCCGATCGATACACTGCCGCCAATGTTTGCTTTTACATCTACCGAGCCGCCCACCACGCGAACATTGCCGTCAATGTGGCCATTAATCGCCACGTTTTGCCCGAGACACAACACATCGCCGTGCACGGTGGCATTAATAAACATGTTTTGACCCGAACAGTAGACGTCGCCGTTAATCGTGCCTTCAATGCTTACCTCGCGGCCAACACTATACACCGAGCCGTCAATCGTCTTATCTTTGGGAACGTTCATGGTAAACGTTTGCGCGTGTGCGATACCGACTCCCATTAGTGCAAATAGTATGCCGCTTAAGATCCCGACCAGCGCAAATTTTCGTTTCATGAAACTCCCTCTTATCGTTCTATTGTAACAGACGTATAATAAAATCATGCAACCACTTGCCGAGAGAATGCGCCCCAAAACTTTGGCCGATGTGATCGGGCAAAAACACCTTGTTGAGCAAGGTCAGATTGTGCGTGAAATAATTAGTAAAAAGCAACCAACCAGCCTTATTTTGTGGGGTCCGCCGGGCAGCGGCAAAACCACGCTGGCTCGGATAATTGCTGAAGAAACTGAAGCCGAGTTTATCGAACTCAGTGCTGTGCGCGCCAGCAAAGCCGACGTGATGCGCGTAATTGAGATAGCACAGGCCAACCAACGACTGGACATGCGTACCATTTTATTTGTCGATGAAATTCACCGGTTTAACAAAGCCCAGCAAGATACCTTTTTACCCTACGTCGAAGACGGCACTATCATTTTAATCGGCGCGACTACCGAAAATCCCAGTTTTGAAGTCATTACGCCATTGCTCAGCCGCAGCCGCGTGCTTGTGCTGGAGCCACTCACCAAAGACGAAATTATTACTATTTTGAAGAAGGCGGCAAAGACCGAAAAGATCACCGCCAAACGGCTGCCCGCCAAAAGTATTGACCTGCTTGCCGAGCTTTCCGGTGGCGACGCCCGCGTGGCGCTCGGCAATCTGGAGCTGGCCTTGCAACTTTCGAAAGGGACAATCACTACCGACGTCGTGCACACGGCAGCACAAAAACGCGTTCCGGGCTACGACAAAAACGGCGAGAACCACTACAACCTGATCAGCGCATTTATAAAATCAATGCGCGGCAGTAACCCTAACGCCACACTTTATTACATGGCGCGCATTTTGCAGGCCGGCGAAGACCCTAAATTTATCGCCCGGCGCATGGTGATTTTTGCTTCCGAAGACATCGGGCTGGCTTCGCCTGCCGCCCTCACGTTAGCCGTTTCAACATTTCAGGCGGTGGAGCGCATCGGTATGCCCGAGTGCCAGTACAATCTGTACCACTGCGCATTTACCCTGGCCAAATGCCAAAAATCACGCGATGCCGCAACCGCCATGTACGCCGCACAACGTGCCGCACGCGAATTCCCCGACTTGCCAGTACCCCTCCATCTCCGCAACGCCCCAACCAAACTCATGAAAGACCTCGGCTATCAAAAAGATTACAAATGGGAACCTGACTTTCAGCACGAAAAAGGCTTTTTACCCCCTGAACTTCGCGACTTCAAACTGCTATAATTGGTATAGGACCTTTCCAGACAAGAAAATAACATTGAAAAGGAGGCCATTATGCCAAATCCCGATGCACTACGTCGTCAAGCCGAACAACTTCGTCGCGATGCCGACTCTGTTGAGCGACAAGCACGTGACGTCGAGGCCCGCCTCCATAGCCAGGAACAGACCATTAAAAACCTTGAGCAAGCGCGCCAAGACTGGCAAAATCGCTTGCACGCAGTCGAAGCACAGATGGCTGCTACCAACGATCCAAACCAAACTAATTCACTCAATGGCCAATTGCAAAATATCAACAATAAGCTTATGGACATGGACCGGCAAATCCAAGGCGCGCGTAACGAACGCGACAAAATTATCCACTAACATTTAAATACCACGGGCGGTGAACATCAGACTATCTGATCTCAACGCGCGCAGTTTGCGGTATCTTGTCCGCAGTGTTTGAGCACGGAGATTAGATAGCCTGATGTTCACCAAATACCAAATAAAAAGCGCTCAGTAATTATGAACGCTTTTTATTTTATCGAGTGGGCGCCTTACGAAACGCTCACCACTTCTTCCCAGGGCAAACCATCTTTACCGAAGTGGCCGTAGGCCGAAGTTTGTGCGTAAATCGGACGAGCCAACTTGAGCCGTTCGATGATTCCCTTTACCGAAGTGTCGATGAGTTTGTCTTTGAAGGCGTGAAGATCTTCGTCGCTCACGGTTGCCGTGCCAAACGTGTCGATGGTTTGCATGAGCGGGCGCGGCTGTCCGATCACATATGCCAAACCAACTTCACACTTGGTGGCGAGGCCCGCAGCCACAATGTTTTTAGCGATAAATCGTGCCGCGTATGCACCGGAGCGGTCTACTTTGCTCGGATCTTTCCCGCTGAATGCGCCGCCGCCAACGCGGGCGTAACCGCCATATGTATCAACCACAATCTTGCGGCCGGTGAGCCCGGCGTCGGATTCAGGGCCAGGAATATGCCACAAACCTGTGCCGTTTACGATGATATCTTCGTCGGCTGGAATCGCAAATTCGTACTTTTCGAGCACCGGTTTAATAACATGCGTAATCACATCGGCGCGGACTTGCTCTGCCGAAGTTTCTTCGCTGTGCGCAACGGCAGCTACGACCTTTTCGATCGCCACCGGCTTGTCGTCTTCGTAGCGAACAGTAACCTGGGCTTTCCCGTCGGGGCGCAGCCATTTGAGCGTACCGTCTTCGCGGACTTGGTCGATGCGGCGAGCCAAAGCGTGCGCCAAAGCGATCGGCAACGGCATGAGTTCTGGCGTTTCATCACAAGCATAGCCGAACATCATGCCTTGGTCGCCAGCGCCGTCTTGGTCGGCGCCCATCGCGATTTCGGGCGATTGCTCGTGTATATCGTTGCTAAAGCTCGACTCTTGTGAAAAACCCCATTTTGGTTCGTTGTAACCAAGTTTTTTCACGGTGTCACGAACAATTTTTTCGTAATCGATTTTGGCAGTCGTCTTGATTTCGCCGAACAAACAGATCTGATTTGCGCCGGCGACGGTTTCGATTGCCGTGTGTGCTTTTGGATCTTGCGCAAACGCCGCATCCACGATCGCATCGCTGATCGCATCACAAACCTTGTCGGGGTGGCCGGCACACACCGATTCACTGGTAAATAGCCGGACCCGTTTGGTTATGACAATGTCGGTCTCGTCGTCGGTAGTTATAGTTGGCATAAAAATATCCTTTCTGTTCCATTACGACAGAGAGGATATATCTTGGGAGATAAAATATCTTCCCCGCCAAATGGACGGGCTAGATGGAGCACCTATGCGTGATAAAACGTAGGTTGCTGGCAGATCGACAAGCTAGATCTCTCCCTGCACTCTGTATACTTTTAAATTGTTAACGCTTCGTATTGTAACACGAAAAAACTGCGTGCCAACTGGAGTTTTTGCCGCCGCCCCGAACGCCGCGTGAACTACCGATGTGATTTTGCATTGCAATTCTTTTTAGCCATGGTCGATCGCCGCGCGTCCCAATGCCATGAGGTGTTTTTGGCGGTGGCGTTCAAAACTTTTCTTGTTGAGCCCATTGCGATTGAGGAAATTGCTCATACGTTCACTCCCGATAAAGTGCGGCAAAATCACATACGCCGCGCCGTGTTTGTACAGTTCTGCGGCTTGGTTGTAATCCTCGGCATGGCAAATAAAGCTGATGTCTTTATTGTGTCGCATGGCGTACTTGAGCAGCGAGACATTGGTTGGCTGGTCGGTGATCGTGCTCACGATGAGCTGCGCTTTACTGAGGTGCAGCTCGAGCAATAGTTCGTTGTCGGTGGCATCGCCGTACAAACATTCAATGTGCTGTCGAGTTAAAAACTCGATCACGTCGGGGCTGTAATCGACCACCACAAATGGCTTTTTTATGTTGCGAAACGTTTTGACAAACTCGTGCCCGCCTTTTTTATAACCAAACAAAATCAGCGGATAGGTTTTGACTTTGTTTTCGCGCTCCCGCGTGAGGGGCTGTTCGAACACTTGCAATAATCGTTCCAGCTTGGCGTAGAGCACGTTGTCGTACTTCATGAGATACGTGGACAAGGCAATAGTGATGAGCGCAACCAACGTGATTGCCACGCTGACTTTCGGCTCAACCATGCCGGTGCTGGTGGCGAGCACGACAAGCACAATCGAGAACTCGCTCACCTGCGACAGATTAACCGCCGTCTTAAAACTGGTGCGTTTGGTGTAGCGCATAGCGCCGAGCGACGTCATAACTATCAGTGGTTTCGCCACAATAACGATCGCCGAGAAAATCAAAGCCGGCCCAATAACCGCCGAAAAATCCGAAAACGCCAAACCCTCGCCCAGCACTACGAAAAACAACACGATGAAAAAGTCACGGAGCGGTTTGAGCCGCGCGCCGATCTCGGCGGCATACGGCAAGTGTGCCAGCATCACCCCGGCAAACAGCGCACCGATCTCGATGGAAAATCCGGCTTTGCTCACGATGGTCGCCACACCAAATCCCCACGCGATTGCGAATAAAAACAAAAGTTCCTGCGATGCGGCGATGAATTTGCTCAGTTTTGGCAACACTTTTGCGCCGATTACGACGCCCAAAGCCGCCAAGCCCACGCCCTTCAACACCAGTGTGCCGATCTCTCCCGTCGTCAACGAATGCCCGCCGCCGGCCGCCACAAACAACAATGCAAACGTCGCCACGATGTCGTCAATCAAAATAATGCCGATGGCGAGCTGCCCATGCAGCCGGGTGAGTTCGCGCTTGTCGCTCAAAACTTTAGCAATGATAATTGTACTGCTAAAAAACAGCGACAGCCCGATGATCAAGCCCTCGGTTCGAGTAAAACCAGTGAGATCGGCCGCGATAAAGCCCAAACAGCCCACGGTAATGAGCAGCGCGATGGCCGTGAAGATCACCACTTTTCCGAGTCTGCGAATCACCGCCGCATTCAATTCCAAACCAATAATAAACAGCAAAAGCGCGATGCCGATATCGCTATAGACTTGGAACAAGTTGTGATCATCCACCAGCGAAAACACCGACGGTCCGACAATAATTCCCGTAATAATATGGCCGATTAACAGCGGCTGTTTGAGTACGCGCATAATCAGCGCCACTACCGTAGCCAGCACGATCACCACACTCAGTTGCGCAAACGCATCACCGTGCATTGTTATTTTCCCGCCTCTTTCGTATTGCCATTAGCAGTATTATACTATGCCTATGCTTTCGATTCGGAAAAATCAGCGCGGCGATGTTGTGGCTATCGCGATTATTTCAGTTGCTTTTATTGTGATCTTGGCTTTGTGTTTTTGGGCGATCGTTTCGTCGAAGTCGCGATCAAAAGAAATCCTCGATTCAAAATCAAAAAACACGCAGCGTGTAGAGACAAAGCCGAGTGGCGAACCGCTGCAGCCGGTAAAACAGTAGCTTCGCCCTTAGCTCGCCGAATGAGCCATCTGTAATCAGATCATTGGCAAAATCGGTCGGATTTGATACAATTTCCTCTGTTCGCCGATAATATTTTGCTGCTTGATGCATCTGACGTGAACATCGACGGGCAAAGTCCAGCGATATTGGGGATTGGCCAAGTGGTAAGGCACCGGGTTCTGGTCCCGTGATCGGGGGTTCGAATCCCTCATCCCCAGCCATGAAATTATTACAGATACAAAGGAGTTCGACTTTCGAGCTCTTTTTGTTTTTATGAGCTTGTAATCTATTATCGCGATCGAATCCTTTTTCGTATCTTTCCAAAGATTCAATTTTATGTAAAATAATTGCATATATGATTGTTTTTGGAAGATATATCTGCTACTATCGAGATATGAGATTAATAAGTTTTAGCGTTAGCAACTACAAATCTTTTTTAGCAGAACAGACTATAACTTTTGATTCGGATTCGAAAGTTGATATTTTAGTAGGTCCGAACGGATCAGGAAAGTCTAACTTATTAAAAGCGATGCATTTTTATCGAAAGTTCATTAGAACTTCTACGACCTACAAAGCCAAGGATACTGGCTATGAACCATTCTTATTTAACACAGAAGCAGACAGCCTGCCGACAGAATTTAAGGCTGAGATGCAAACAGACAAGTCGGTCTACTACTACGCATTCTCTATTCAGAACGGTCTTATCAAGGGCGAAACGCTCAAAAGAAAAAAAGTGAACAGCGATGACACCTATGACACAATCTTTAGCAGGTCATCTATTGATAAAAAGAGATACGAGGACAACGGTTTCAGTTCTCAGATCCTCAAATCAACACGCGATGATGCATTAATTCTGACAAAGGCCTGGGAAAACAATAACAAGTATGCTCTTGAGGTATTTACATGGCTTGACCACCTTAAATTTATTGCTGGCTCTCAGTATGCCGGACTTACAGCCGAAAAGGTCAAAGCGAGTCGGAAATTTAAAGCTGAAGTCCTCACGCTTCTACAGAAGGCGGATCTATATATCCAAGATCTGAGCGTAAGTGAAGTAGAGGTACCAGAAGCACTCATTAACGCTTTCTCGGACGAAGTTAAGGCAAAAGTCAGTAAGACATCTTATGATGTTACAACGACACATATGGTTTATGACGCCAAAGGCAATATAGTCAAGGCCTCACCCCTTCCGCTAAGCTCAGAATCAACGGGTACTAAACGGATATTTGAGCTTGCGTTCCCAATTCTTGATAGTCTTGAGAATGGCAATACTCTTTGTATCGATGAATTTGAGGTCAACTTACACCCTAAAGAGTGCACCTTCCTTGTGGGTCTTTTTAGATCGGCCAGCAATAAGAAGGGCGCAAGGCTGGTTATTACCACTCACAATACCCAACTTCTCGACCAGGTTGGGAGGGATAGCGTTCATCTTGTTGGGAAGAATGCTCATGAAGAAACCATATTGGGACAGATCTCAAAAAATGTTAGAACTGACGATAGGTTACTCGAAAAAAAATACAATAAAGGAATGTTTGGCGCTAATCCAAACATAAGGTGGTAGGAACGTAATGCTATTCGTTCTGGTATGCACAGAGGGGGAGGCTTCGGAACCGGCTTGTATCGACGAGCTCCATAAGGTTCTTAAGACCCAGCGCCCACAGTCTGGAGAGGTGTTTGTAGAAATTCTTACGATACCCCTCGGTGGCAACCAGGGGCATCGTAAGATTATCGATAAGGCCGAACGGCAAATAGCGATTACAGCGCAAGATCCTGAAAAACTTCTTTCTTTCGCGCAAGATGAGGATGAGCAGGTTAAATGGCTAATCTGCGATCACGACAAGATGGATGAAGCTGGCGTGGATATTAAAGAATTTCGTGAGCATGTTAAAGAAGCAGGATACACCCTAGTAATGAATAAGCCCAACTTCGAGTTCTTCGTTGTGGCGCTGCTTGTTGGTATTGAGGTGGCTCAAACGCTAAAACCCAAAGAATATGCCGATGTGATCGAACGTGAAATAGAAGCGCTGAATACTCGCAACCGTTCAGAAAAGGGCTTTAGCGAAAACATGATGATTCCTCCGTACTCTAAGAAAAGGTATGTCTCAATTGATTTCTTCGCTAAGCTTTTAGGCTACCATCCTGAACTACTCCACAGTCTTCCCGAAGTTGAAATTGATGACAACGCTAATTTCACTGAGATGCCTAAGTTAATTAATGCCTTAAAGAAAATATATGGGATTGATAGCGAGGCGGCAGCTTAATCATGGATGAACATTTCGAGTTACTGCATGATCGCCTGAAGCTAACCCCTACTCAACAAGAAGAGGTGAGTCGCAAACATAACGGTGTATCAAAATCATTATATAAAGAATTCTATGATGGCGATTACAATCCAGAGACGCGACTCATAATTGGCTCTCACGGAAAACATACGGAAACACGTCACCCGATTGGCGACATTGATCTGATCTTCAAAATACCAAAAGCTGACCTTGAGAAGTATCAAGCATATGAAGGCAACGGACCTTCTGCATTGCTACAAAGGGCCCGAACGCAGATACAAAAAACTTACCCTAATACTACTGAAGTTAAGTCGTGGGGCAAGGTAGTTCTCGTCAGCTTCGGCGATGGTCAGCATGATGTTGAGGTCCTGCCATGCTACGAAAACGAAGACAAAACGTTCACAATTCCAAATAGCGAAAATGGCGGTTCTTGGGACTCGTTTGATCCGCGAGCAGAGATGGACATGGTGTCCGATTCACAGCAAGAGACAGGTTTGACTCGCCGAATGATAAAAATTGTCAAGCGGTGGCGGCGCAAGAATAACGTCAGTATTAAGTCTTATCAAATAGAGTTCTTCTGTGTTAGCTTCCTTAGTACCGAGTATGTGAGTTCGAAATCGTGGTCGCAGCTTATTGAAGAGTTTTTTATTTGGCTTGAGTTGCAATCAGCAGATTATGATGAGAGTGCCTTAACGAGGATTACTTCTGTAAAAAACCGCTCTGGCAAAGCACGTCAGCTTGAATTAGACGAGAAGTTTGATGAAGCTTGTCTTGAGTGGCGAAAAGTATTTGGGCGACAATTCCCTCTTTATGATAGTGATCTTGCAACCATAAAAGCCCTTGAAGCGACGTATCCTGTAGAGAATGAAGAATTTATTCATGATCGTTTCCCGGTAAAAATCGATAAAAGCATAGGCCTTAGGATTAATTCTCGTCTGAAGCGTCCTGGTTTTCGTGAATATGATGGTTTTAGCGGCTTTTTCCGCCGGGGTCACCGACTAATACCTTTTGAATCGAGCTTGGAATTTAGTGTCAAAAGCGATCTGGGCAAGGAAGCAAACTACTATTGGAAGATACGAAATTTTCACGATGAGGCACAAAAAGCTGGTGATCTGCGTGGTGCAATAGTTAAGGACGAGAACAAGCTGCGCCATACCGAGACTTCAAAGTATACCGGCACACACTATGTCGACTGCTATGCGGTTGTCGCTGGCACGGTAGTAGCAATAGCAAGGCGCTTTGTGCCGATTGGCGAAGAATTATAATGGCGGTAAACACAGTAAACTTAGCAATTGTTCGCCAAAACTTTGCAAACGCAGCTTTCTCGCATAAGGTTCACGAGATGGCGGTAGAGCGTAAAGAGTATAAGTCCACAATGTTTAAAATATTGAACGTATGTCTTATTGCGTCTGTCATGCTATTATTTGTTGCTCAGACCATTTGGTCATCGAGTTTGATTATAAGCTACATTGGAGCGGGACTGACCGCCGCTGAAGTAATATTAGTGATTACGCAGCTATCATTTAGTGTTGAGAGTGAAGTTACAGCACACAAGAATACCGCGTTAAAATATATGGACCTCAGAGAGAGATATAAGTTACTACTGGCAGACATAATTAATGGCGACCAGAGTGGTACAATCGTCGTTCGACGTACTGAACTGCTACATGAATATCAGACTATCTCGGATTTAGCGTTGCAAACTAACTCCCAAGACTACAAGCTTGCAATGGAACGGCTGAAGCTGAAAGAAGATAAGCACAATGTTTGGTCCGACAAGCAAATAGATAGTCTACTACCCAAGGAACTTAGGTAGTTAGCGTAACTCATCTATATTCCCCTCCTCTTCACTATCAAGTCTGACGAGTAAACTATAAAAATCTATAAACCCATCGCCAATTTCTTTTGCTTCTTCGAAGGTATAAGTCTTGCCGTTCTGCTTCTCCAAAATCTCCCGCAGATGTTCGTGCATTTCGTCACTAATATTGCTAGCCATTACAGCACTTTACCCTTCAAGAAAGTTCGACTTAAGACCATCCTCTCCAGCCATGAGATTATTACAGATAAGAAGGCTCTCAAATCTTGAGGCCTTTTTGTTTTGTCCAAGTTTTCTAATCTGTAAATTGGGTTCGAATCCTTTATGGCGGCTACACTTACAATTTCGAACATCACGCGTCAATCTGTTACGATAGTAAATATGAAAAACGCAATCATCCTACACGGCAAACCCGGAAAAGAAGAATACTATGATCCCGACGTACCGTCCTGTAGTAATTTCCACTGGTTCCCGTGGCTGCAGAAGCAACTCTTGGTGCATGATATTTACGCCCATACGCCAGAAATTCCTGATGCTTGGAAGCCATACTACCCCACCTGGCAAAAAGAATTTGAGCGTTATGAAATAACTCCCGAAACTATTCTCGTGGGTCATAGCTGCGGAGGTGGCTTTCTTGTTCGGTGGTTGAGTGAGCATAGAGACACTAAGGTTGGCCAAGTCGTTCTTATCGCGCCATCGCTTGGTGTTGGTTGGGACAATACAGGCTTCTTTGACTTCGAAATTGATTCCAATCTCGCAAGCAGGACAAGAGGGCTTATTATTTTTGGATCTGACAATGACAAATCCAGCCTGATCGAAACTGCCGCGAAACTGCGCTCTACCATTAACGGGTCTCAATATAGAGAATTTAAGGGCTACGGTCATTTCACCCTCGGCTCTATGAAAACAGACAAATTTCCCGAATTGCTGGAGGAGTTACTGGAAGGTAGCTCATTGCCAGACCCAAGCTCTCGTAATTTGTAGTACATTGTAAGTAAACTTGGCCAAACGGTGTTCCAATTCTGGTCTACGTGGCCAGCCATGAGATTATGAGAAAGACTACAGATTGAACTGTAGTCTTTTTTAGAACAAAAAAGTTCGAATCCCGTCTCTCCTTTGCCTCTTTCAATTAGATTTCCTAAACTTTGTAAAAACGAACAGGGATTCGGCATGTATTATTGCAACTAAGTTTCGTTCAGTGCTCCGGGCTACTTTGTGACATTTTAGCTATATTACGAAGAACTGTCGACTCTTATGACTGTTGAATATGCTAATATTAAAACAATCATACGTATAAGGATTTATATTATTAGCGGTGTTTAGTTTTTAAGGTGTTAAAGTCAAGAAAATTTTGCCTTTTCCTTCGACTCCTCATGATTTTACTTGAAATAATCTTCCATTTAGAGTACATCCATAGGTGTTAGAGGATCAGCTAAAATTATGCGGACGTCCTAAATAAGGTAAACGATACTTAGCCAAATCTCGTGTTTTATTTACAGATACGACGACGAAAAGGTGTTTACATTCCTTAAAAAAGTAGCTATGATGAAAGCACAATAAGTTTTCCAGGAGGAGTAGATATGGAGAAAACAGAGGCGCTAAAAGACAAAGTTAACGAAGCTTACGCTGCCGTTAGCGACTTAGCTGACAAGGATTTCAAACTTCAAGGGTTCAAGATCATACTCGGCTCCTTGCTAGGCAAAGGCGTCGCTGGGCAAATACCGGGAGCTAGTAATGGAACCGGCGCACAACTTGATGACCTCCAGAACCCCACCGACTGGCAGGGCGCCATTGCCGCCCGTCTTGGCATTAGCGCAGGAGATGTTGCAAAACTTTATCACTCGGATGGCGGAGATGATCTGCGACTGATTCTCGACACAAAGATTCTACCTAAAAAATCACAGGCTCTAGCCACGCAGCAGATCGCTGCGCTTGTTTGTGCAGGTCGGCAAGCTGCAAAGTTCGATGAGGGTGGCGTGACCAGCTTTGACGTGATCCGAAAGGAGTGCACTGAATATGGCGTACTGAATAAGAGTAACTTTACTGGTTACCTTAAGAAGATGAAGCCAAAGTTTCTTATCGAGGGCAAAGGCATGTCACAGGCCATACGGGTCACTGCCCAAGGTTACGACGATGCCGCCGAAATTGCTAAAAAATATCTTAACCAAGAAAAATAGGTAGGTGATATGACCGACGACGAGATCCAAACCAAACTAACTGAACTAGAGCGCCGCGTGCATGCACTCGAAGCCGGCCAGGGCATACTAGGCTCCGCAGCTACCGCCGCCAATAACAAACAACTATCGCTGCGTGAGTTCTTAAACCAGAAGAAGCCGACAACAGCGAACGACCGGGGTCTGACTATCGCTTACTACAATGAGACGATTAAAGACTACGGCTGCTTTAACGCCGAGGACATCAAGGCTGGCTTCCGCGATGCGCGCATTCCTGCGCCCAAAAATCCCAACGACGTAATAAATAAGAACATCGCCAAAGGCTACATGATGGACGCTGAACAAAGTAAGGCCGGCAAGAAGGCCTGGGTACTTACCGGCACAGGCCTGGAAGCCGTTGAAAAAGGCTTCGCCAAAGGAGTCAAATAACCATGGAAGAAGATCGCGAATTACAGGCCATGTCGCAGGTGAACGCCGCGCTTAAAGACCTATCCGAGGAAGAACGCTACCGGGTTATGCAATGGGCAGCGAACAAATACCTGCAGAGTACCGTACCACTGAAGCTTGCCGGCCCGGCCGCTACTGCACCTGCGGCCATGCTTGATGCTGAAGTTGCTATGGCCGACGACGATGGCGACGAAGAGCACGACGAAGCCGCAACTTACGACACATTTGCCGAGATGCTCGATGCTAGCGGCGCGGACACGGACGCTGAGCGCTTCTTGGTTGCTGCATACTGGCTACAAATCACGAATGAGCAGGCAAGCTGGAAGTCATTTGAGATTAACAAGCTGCTTAAGGATACGGGCAAACAGATAAATACCATTGGTAATGCCGTGCGGGACCTGACCAAGAAGTCGAAGACCAAGCCGGCGCTAGTTGTACAGGTATCCAAAAATACCAGTAGCAGCGGTAAGGGTAGTAAGGTCTTAAAGCTCACAAGCGAGGGTGTTAAGAAAACGAAAACAATGCTGGGGCTGGCATAATGCTCAAGGATCAGTTGCAGGGCACACTACGCGGGACGTACGCCAAGTTCTTTCATGATGAACAATTGACGCACGCAGAAAAGGTTTTATTTGTCATAGCGTTTCTTGGTCGAGGAATTGTAGGACAAATCGTGTCAACTGGCGCCATTAAACAAGCATGGCCAAAATCCCTATTTGGAGTCGTTTTTCATTCTAAATATATCGTTGAGAGTGAAGATCAAGGCTGGGTGGATCGTATTCGGACTGGCCAGCTTGCGCTCACCGACGACGGCCTAGCTCGCCTTGAAGAAATGATGAACACCGAAGAGGGCCTGGCACTTTCGGATAAGACTGAACTATTGGTATTTTCAGCCAAGAAGGCGCACGATTTCGACAGCTTACTTCGCCAAGCTCTCTCCTCCGCCAAGTCTCATATATTAATCGCCGATTCATACGTTGACGAGACCATCTTCGACACCTTGCTGGGCGTTATACCGGCAGGCGTTCGTATTGACTTAATGTATAATCACGACGGTGGAAATACTTTTCACCAAGTAGCAAAACGATTCAAAGTTCAGTTTCCTGACTTTCATTACGGGCACTACCCAAAGCTTCACGACCGTTACCTGGTTATTGATGGTATAGGTTTTGTCATAGGTCCATCACTTAAGGACGCGACCGTTAATGCACCGGCGATAGTGGTTCGTCTCGATACTAAACAGTCGGCTAAATTAACCACCCTTTTCGCCAACATCTATAAGAACATTAAGAAAAATGCCTGACCTAGCACTGCCTTTCATGGCCTTGTTCGGTTGCATTTACATTTCTCTCTTTCTCTTCAAGTTGTTTAAGTAGCGCGTAAAAATCAATAAGTCCATCGCCAACTTCTTTTGCATCTTCAAATGTATACGTTCGTCCGTTTTGTTTTTCCAAAATTAGACGAAGTTCCTCGTATTTTTCATCGCTAATATCAAACATAAAATGCTCCGCAAATGATGATATAAATGGTTATATTACCGTACCGTATGCCCAGCCATTTTTCGATTATTACATTTTTAAGTTCGGAACGACCCTTATCCTCTCTGTTGGATGGGTCGTTTTTAGGTTGTTGGAATTTCATTTTGCCTCCTTTATGATTTTTTCCGTTTCCAATACTTTCTGCGCTATCACCTTAGCAAAATTCGTATATCCGACTGATAAGCTACCCTCTTTGAGCGTCAGCCCAAACCCCATCTGATCTGATATAATAGCATTATGTATGCATTAGCCATTGTTCGATACCGGTTTCCACTGGAAACAATCAGTGAGGCCCACAGAGAAGCGCACCGTGAATATCTGCGTGAGCTTAAAAAGCAAGGACTGCTTATTGCTTCAGGGCCCTTCCAACCGCATGCCGGTGGCGCTTTTTTACTGCGCATACCGAGTGATAACACGAATGAAGCGCTTGATCGAATTCGGGATAACGATCCTTTCACCAAACATAAATTGGCGCAGTACGAACTGTTGCCCTGGAACGTCAAAACAGGCCTTGAGGATTTAGATAAGATTTGATGTATACATGGGCTTTGAGCTGGTTCATAGGTGGCCATTCTCTAGGCCAAGTTCCATTAATTTCTGATACATTATTAGCAAGCTCGGCAAAACAGTGTTCCAATTTTGGGCTACCTGGTCATGTTAGCCAGCACGGTCGGCGCTTTACACATTGGTGATGAATAAAGCCAAGCCTTGTCAACTCATGGCCGACGAGCATGAAATCAGCTAGCAGGGGGCCCGGTGCCAGACTTACACCCAGCCAAGCAAGGGCTCTCCTTCTATTCGTGATTGATCATAGATGCCCCAGCTGCCTGAATACGCCATTGCCAAACCACAAACAACACGGCAATGCTAGTGATAAGAGCCCCTGCCACTCCTACACCCGATAATCCAAAGCGGCTCTCGATAACTGCTCCTCCTACAAGTGATCCGAGGGTTATTCCCACATAAAAGCACTTATATTAAAAGCGGAAGCTATGTGGGGCGCTTTAATGGCCTCCTTGACGATCAAAAGCTGTACGCCAGAGACTATAAGGAAAGTCTCATGCGATGAACTAAGCATTAAATATTTCGTTTTATTACATAGGTTTAATCACTTTGCATTTGTTCTAAATGTCATCGATTTCTGACAATCGTCCCGTTGCTTGTAAGTAACCATTATGGTATAAATATATCTTATGAAAAAACTGACATGTGAAGTGACATATGGGACGGCTATTGGTTTAGGCCTTGCCTGTGGTTTAGCACCTCGGTCTGTAGTAGAAAGTAGTGATTTCAAACTTCGTTTATCCGAAATAGAAATAGCTACCTCATTGCCGCCGGCACAGCCATGCTAGGAAATATATGAAGCGACGAGCGACAGCAATAGGAGTGGGTTTGGCCTTGACGATGAATGCTTGTTCAGCAGGTGCGCCTGCTTCGCCCGTGGAAGCGCCGGAATCGGCTCCGCCAAGCTGGGCTGAAAGTGCGTCACGCCAGGTTGTTGCTGCGGCAGCAGCATCGGTGGCAATCCGTGGCGGTGGCGTGCAAGGGTCTGGTGAAATTATTTCGGTGAATGGCCGCAACATGGTACTTACCGCCGGGCATGTGGGCAAACTTACCACTGGCACACACTGCAATGGAGCGGAGGTTGACGCAATTCTTGATGGTCGTGCCCAAAAACTCTCCGTAACAAGTAGTGCTGGCGTGTATGAAGGCGAACGGCTTACCTCCCGCGACGTAGCATTACTTGGGACAAAAGAGCCGGCGCTTGCGGAAACGTCTGCCATCCCGCTTGCCGACAAATTGCCCGCAAAAGGCGAAAATGTATACATTGTGAGTTGGCAGCCAGAAGGGCCAGGGTCGGTAATGGGCGCGCAGCGCAATCCGTGGGCGGGGCCAATTATTCGTCCGGCGATCGTTGGTGCGACCTATCAAGGTCAAATCAGCGGTGACGTAGCGGTATTTACGCCCAACGGCAGTAGTTATGATGCAGTTGACGGCGGGAAAATCCCTAGCGACACGACGTTTAAAGACGAAGGTAGCGGATCGGCCGTAGTCAACAGCGACGGCCAGATAATTGCTGAGGCGGCAAAGGGAAGCGCATCGAGTAGGATCAATCCGGCGCAGCAAGCTGAGCTGAATAGCCTGCTCGGAACATCACTCGAAATACCTTATGGCGTGGCGCTTGGCATGGTGGTTTCATCAACGGTTGTTAACGATCTAGCGACTCGACAAATAGTCTCGCCAAGCGAATGCCCACTGCCGTAAGGAAGGTCCATAGCCCTTGCGCGTAAAACTCCCGTCTTCATACGAGTAGAGGGTTCAGTGGAGCAAAGCGCTTTTGCCCAATGACGGCCCAACGGGCACGTTTCAAAATATTGACGGCATCGTCCCTGGTAGCCATTACATTGGTTATGAAAAAGACTACAGATTGAACTGCAGTCTTTTTAGTACAATGCCGGGCGATCAGCTATTGCTTGATGTGGTGTTGTTTCGCTGCCAATGAGGCTGCGTGCCGTTCACATCAGTAAAACCATACTCTTCTGCGATGTCGCCTACCGTAAAAGTCTTTCCTGATTTATCCATGATCTTAAGATCTGCACTTATTGCTTTTAGGGCACGGGCAAGATAGTGAGGTGACTCGGAAAGACCAAAAGGTTCATACTTACTTATTGCGTCACGCCAATTTTCTTCGGTCACGCCGAAGTGCTCTAGTATCGCCTCGGATCGCAAAAAGCCTGGTGTCATAGCGATTGCAGCGACATTATGCGGCTTTAATTCGATCGCCATTGTTTTTGCCATCCGCATAATCGTCGTCTTAACTAGATCATAGAAAAAGCTGCCGCGATATTTGTCGGTGTTACCATCGGTTATTTCGAATATCACACCGCCTTTATTAGAAATCATGAGAGGTGCCGCATAGTGTGCAGTAATAATATGGGAATTAATTGCGCGCTCCAACATTGTGAGACCTTTATGTAAATCGTGCTTCCAGAAGGGAGCACCGCGATCCGTTAGTTCTCCACCGCCCCATATGTTATTAACCAGAACATCCAACGAGCCTTGCTCTTTTTCGATACGCTCGATAAGCGCTTGTACGGCTTTTGGATCTGTATGGTCTACTTGAACGGCAATACCCTCACCGCCTGCAGCGGTCACTAGGTCGGCTGTTTCGTTAACACTCTCGGGTCTGCCCGTCGTGTTACCAGTGATGCTCCGACCTGTACAATACACCGTCGCTCCAGATGCACCAAACTCGATGGCAGCCGCCCTGCCTATACTACGTGTTGCACCTGCCACTAATACCACCTGGTTTTTATTGTGCTTTTTAGTCATACCACCTCCGTATAATTTTGCGAAGCTTAAGTGTATCACATAATCTAGGCAGAAGCCCATCTCTGACTATGGTTTTGTTGAGGACCTATAGGTCTGCAAATTCTCTATCTGTATATCCCACGTATGTCATAATATAGAATTTTGTGACATATTTCACGTACCAAATAACGTATGCGCCTTTGCGCATGGAGTAAACCTGGCGAGTCGGCAAGGCTCAATAAGGGAAGTTCACGATCGTTCAATCCGATTGAGGAAAGATTGCAGCTTATCGCTGATTTACAGAGTGTAGATTATGTCTTTGCCTTTGAAATGTTGCACCCTATGGGCCAGATGCGCCTGAGTTTTATAATGCAACTACGACAACTTAAGCCACATAATTAGTTTTAGCGCTCGAGGACTCTCTAATCAGCATACGAAAAGAAACGCTGTCAGTCTTGGGATCCAGTCAACTATTGCGAGAGATATATGAGGAGCTTACGAGAACGCTCTGATAAAATCGGACTCCTCTCCAGCCATGAGATTATAAAAAAATAAGGACACTTGAAGAGGGTGTCCTTATTTTTCGTCTAAAACACACCTCCACCGGCGCCAATTTCCTGGCCGGTGATCCATCTAGCTTCGGGACTCGCCAAGAAAGCAACTACATCGGCGATGTCCTCCGGCTCACCAACACGCTTAAACGGCGAAGCGCCTGCAGCAACCTTACGGTCACGTTCGGGCAAAAGATCAGTTTGCGTGTAGCCAGGTAAAACAGCGTTGACAGTAATATTACGCTCTCCCACTTCCTGTGCTGTGGTACGCACAAATTGGTCTAGCGCACCCTTACTCCCCAAGTATAAGGCATTACCGGGAATGAGCATTTTAACTCCTCCCGTAGTAATAACAATGATGCGACCGTTGTCCTTTAGCCGTTTAACTGCTTGCTGCATGAGAAAAAACACACCCTTGGTATTAGTGGCAAACACCGCATCAAAATCTTCTTCGGTAAATTCACCCATTGCCTTGATTATTGCGGTCCCGGCATTGGCAACGACAATATCTATTGGTCCAAATACCTTTTCCGTTTCGTCAAACAACCGGGCGATTTCGGTTGGCCGAGAAACATCTGCTCGTATGGCAATAGCATCGCCCCCTGCTGTATTAATAGCCGAAACTGTGTCCTGAGCAGCTTGTCCATTATGAAGATAGTTGACAATCACTTGAGCGCCATCACGAGCGAGCCGTTCGGCTATGCCGCGACCGATACCGCGTGAGCTCCCTGTTATAAGCGCTGTTTTACCTTTAAAATCGTAAACCATATTCCTCCTTTTCGTTACACTGTGTAGTATATTAATGTTACATAGTGTAACGAAATTACGCAATACGCTATACTGGGCTTGTGGACACTACACCTTTTAATTTATCGATTCCTAGACCTGGTCGGCCGCGTGACCATACTTTGCGCTTAAAAATAATGTCTATTGCCCGTGATTTAGCCATCCAAAAAGGCTATCATCAAGTATCGCTGCAGAAGATCGCGGCGACAGCGAATGTCAGCCGCCCTACGATATACCGGTGGTGGCCGGATAAGATTGCACTTTTTATAGATGTTATAAAAAGTGAATTTGAAGCTCGTCGGGCGCATATTGACCCTAAGGCCCCAGATAGCTTGAGGTACTACCTCGCCACTACCTGCGATATCGGCAGCGGACCCTTTGGTGGTCTCTGCATAGATATTTTGGTTGATGTGAGTGGTCACGCCGACAAACATAAAGAGACATACCAGTCATACATAGTGGCCAGCCGTGAGCGGATACAAGAATTACTTAAAGTCTTTGCAAATCAACAAAATAGTCAATTTGCTGTACCTATCGATATCGTGACTGACATGATAATTGGTCTTATGTGGTACCGCCTAATTCACAAAAATCTGCCGCTCAACGGCTCGGTCGCCGAGGATATATACAAGACAACGCAACTGCTACTCGTAAAATAGCCTCGCAAGTAAAAGTCCGGAATCCATCTGCTGTCTCCAGCCCTGAATTACCCAACGTTATGCCGCGGCGTATATCGTAAAACAACAATGCCGTTACTATGACTTACTGCATTTAAGAGTGAGAAACGCATCACTTCACCGGTATTAAATATCGTTAGACCGTCGCCAAGCGAAGCGGGGTTAGAGATAATATGCAGCTCATCCACCAGTCCGTGCTTAAGAAGTGCGGTTGCAAACCGTACACCGCCAAAGGTAATGATATTTTTTCCCGGCTGGCTTTTTAGCGTGGCTACTTCCTGTACTAAGTCCTTAGTTGCGATGCTGGTATTATCCCACCGCACAGTAAAAGGCGTATGCGAAAAAATGGTTTTATGGGCATTTGCTATAGCCGCAGCGAAGACACTGGCAGGATTATCAGTATCCTTGGAGACGGTAGTCCAGTGATCGATAAATCCTTGTTCAGCCATTACGCTACTGAGCAGTACTTCGTCAGCCGAGATTACGGTATCAATGTGATATTGCTGAAGGCTTTTCGGCCATGTCCAATTCGGCTCCCAGTTCCATTCCAGCCAGCTGGTATCGCCGTCTGACGAGGCAACAAAACCATCAAGCGAACTCTGCATTTGTAAGATTAGTTTTCTCATACTAGTCCTTTCTATATAATTTTTTGGCAAATGCTTCAAGCGTTGTAGGGGTAGTGTTCTGGCGTGACCGAGCTTCTTGCCACCATGTATCGCCTCGGTTAAAGCTTTTGGCTGTTTCAACAACTGCATCAGCAAAGCTTTCGGACACGCCCAGCGACAGCATGGCGGCCCGGGTTTCTTCGTAGGTGCCCTGCTTGTATTTTACAGCAGGATTGCCGTAGGCTGCCGACAAGATGGCGATTGCTTCCTGTAAGGTATAGTCTCTGGGGCCAAGCAACTCTCGGACATGCGGCTCCTGGAACGTGGCCGCACTAAGAATTTCTGCGGCCACTACGCCAATATCTTCAGCCGCAACCATAGCAATCGGCCGATCACCGTTAAAGGCTGAGCTATATACTCCGGTGTCAGCTTGCGCCGCAAAGTTCATGCCTTTTGCAAAATTTTCCATAAAGAAGGCGGCCCGTAAATGTGTCAATTCGGGTATACCAATGGCATCGAGGTGCTCTTCTAAAATGCCACCGGCCCGTCCCGAGCCGGTATGATTTTTTAAATGTGCACTGGCTGTACTTAAGCTAACAACTCGCTTAACGGCTGCTTGCTTCAGGGCACTTGCTATTATTCCGGCCAATTCAGCTTCTCGAGCATGCAGGTCAGGCGCCGCCATATCAAAAGGCAACATGACATAAGCACCATCTACACCGGTTAGTGCTTTTACGAGAGCAGTAAAATTATTAATATCGACCCCATCGGCACGGCTAATGCGCCGTACTTGAACGTCTTTTGCCTCGAGCTCTCTTACTATAACCGAGCCAACATCGCTTGTGGCTCCAATAACTGCGATTATGCGATTTCCCATAACTGCTCCTGTCTTAAGTTGCATTTTACTACCTAAATGTACTACACTGCACATTAGAAACAAAGGCATTATGAAAAATAACACCATACCACGATCGCATTGCCCTATTAGCTATACGCTAGAAATAGTTGGTGATAAATGGACACTTTTGATCATTCGAGATATTATCTTTGGGGATAAAAAGACATTTAACGAATTTTTGCAGTCAGACGAAAACATAGCACGTAACATACTTTCTTCGCGCCTTAAGAGCCTTGTTGAACATGGTATTTTGCAAAAAAGCCCTCATCCATCCGATCGGCGAAAAGAAATATTTACACTAACAAGTCCCGGTATGGACCTTATTCCACTCATACTACAGGTGGCCGACTGGGGGACAAAACACTACGATAAAGCAGATCATTTTCCAGACCTACTTGGCTCGCACCCGTATAATACTTCACGAAATATTCAAAAGCTGCAATATAAAGTAATCACAAGTCGTCTCGCCGAAGATGAAAAGCGCTCTCGTTAAGACCTGATACCTAAAATAACCACTTCGAATTCCTCCTCTCCAGTCAGGAGTTATTAGCAAAAAGCGTCTGCCAGCAGTATACGCTTTTTATATTATTTGAGGCATACGGAGGGATGAAGAACGACAAAGTCCGACATCGCCTGCACGCACATGGAAGCTTTTACAGACCAGAGACCTACTTGACATAGTATAATTTTGGTGTTACAATTATATTTTAAGTAACCCTCCTATGTCACAGTTATCCTACAATTTAAACGTATTACCTGAATCTGGACCGCTTTCAAACGAGTTAGAGATAGCTAATTATTCGGCTACACATGTCATAGCCGACTATTCAGCGGGAGACTTAACACGTAAACTAAAAGATTCTAATGTTTATATTAATGACATGCAAACACGTCAGGATGAGTTACGTTCGGCACTTCAAGAAGCAAGGGACAAGTACGATCAACGTGTATTTGAATCTGATAGACATAATGTTTCACCAGATATATTAGAGGAATGGACTGCCGTAACACATGAATCTTTGGTCAACCCACAGACACATATACCGGTAGGATTAATTGAGAATATTTTCAATGCGTCCATTGAAGACGCACCTGAAGTTGAGCAAGCTTATTTTGATGTGGAGGCGACCAGATATGCGCATAATGAAGTTGCTATTACTTGGCATGCAGAAGGATCCGCGCTTAGGGCGATCATCGCTGAACGCGACAAGCTCAACCGACCCTTTCGGATGACCTATGTCACAACGGGGACAATAGGAATTGCAGGTGCTGCGGGAGGATTAACCGGTATGATTTCAAATAAAGCTGATGTAGAGCAGTTAAGACAAGAGACCGCAGCAGAGGCAACTGCACGCGAGCACATAGACCAGGTTAGCGCTATAGTCGGATTGAGCGGCGTAACCCTGGCACTCACAGCTGCCGTCGTTAGCACATATAGGAACCGTTACGCCCGAAATGTAGCGCAGAAACTTATAAATCGCCGCTAGCTGGCGCGCTAACTCCTAGGCAAAAACAAAATATGACCCTTCACAACTGGGCAAATATCATTGGTACAGGTTGGTTCAGCGATCTTACTCACTCTCTGGCATTCGCCGTTAATGGACCGTATCGTACTTTTGGTATGACCGGTGGTGAGTTGCAAGCCAATAGCTTGGCTAAGTGTCTTTCGGCTATGAATGTCTTGCAGGATCGCTTTTGACGCCCCTAGCTCTCTTATAGGCCGAACCAATTTGTTTTTCTATAACTTATAGGATATAATTATCTTAGATACATTTTCTTTTGCGTACAAAATGCTAAGCGCACTAGCTAGTATTAAGACAACAAAGCAACTCTACTTAAGCTAGGCACCAATGCCAGGAAGGAACTCTATGAAAGTTCCATTTGTTACTGCTCATGCCCAGAATGCCAGGCTTCGAAAAATCGATATGCACATCGAGATTGTCACCTCAAATAATCCACGTCTAAATGACTTGCCTGAAGATGCCCGCCAGACCATATTGACTGTGCTGCGCAAGCATTACACAAGAGTTGGCGTAACAATCGTAGATAGCTTTTCCGACCTGGAAAAGCTGGCGGCCAAGCAACCAGGCCTTGTGGTGTTAGGAATGGGCCTTATTCCTCTGGACTCGTCAAAAAACTACGACGATAGCCCCAAAGTGTGGCTCTCGACGTACCTTGAAGATCATGGCATTGCGCACACCGGATCTTCTATAGATGCGCTTGTCCTACAACGTAATAAAAATGATGCCAAACGGGAGATGCTCCATGCGGGCTTACGAACAGCGGCCTACTTTGTAGTCCGGATTGATCAAGTCGTGCCCCAGCACAGTCTGAGATTTCCTTTGTTCGTAAAACCTACCAATCGTGGTGATGGCAAGGGCATTGATGAACGATCCTTGGTGTACTCAGAGCCCGAGTTAGTCGCCAAAATAACATCCATACACAGGGAGTGCGGATCGGATGTCTTGGTAGAAGAGTATTTACCGGGTAGAGAGTTTAGCGTCGGCATTCTTCAGCGATCCAACGCCAACGATCTACTGGCCATGCCCATTGAAATAACAACTCCTGCAGATGAAAAAGGCAATAGTTTCTTGAGTGAAGCAGTAAAAAAAGCTGACCTAGAGAAAGCCTCGGCAGTCAGTGACGCCGTATTACGAAAGGCCCTTAATACCTTAGCCATCCGCGCCTTCAAAACGTTGCGAGCGCGTGATTATGGTCGCATCGACCTACGGCTAGACAGCTTCGGCGTTCCGCACTTCATCGAAGCCAACCTTATGCCCGGGCTCTCTGACCATGGTTATCTATCTCGTTGTTTTGCGCTTAATGAATCAATTACTTACGAGGAAATGATTTTATCAATTGTCGATTTAGGTTTACAGCGTGCCTCTGCCACTTTGTCAAAAATACCCGCCTCGATACCAACGCCTCCGGAGGAGTTTTTAATACCGTCCCCTTTGGCCACTGACTAGTTTATCGTAATAAAAAGACTACAGATTGAACTGCAGTCTTTTAGGTACGAAATGTGGCTGCGCTATATACCTTGATCAAGCTTCAGAGCACCGTCTCGCTTGTAATAAGCGGTAATGACGCCGCTTGGCGATACCATGGAGTACGTGAGCTTGAACGCAGCCGACATGGTTCCTTCTTCAAATAGTCGTTTGCCTTTGCCGATAGTGATGGGAAATATTTTGAGCCAAAACTCATCAACCAAACCTTCTTGCATGAGTGATTGGACCAATTTACCGCTCCCGTGCACTTGTAACGTCGGACCATCCGATTCTTTAAGCCGCTTGATTTGACCGATAATGTCATCGCCGCTAATCTTAACGGTCTTCTCCCAGTTCGTGTCAATAGCTTCGTTCGAGACAACGTATTTTGTAGCTCTGTTAATGCCTCGGCCGGTCGCGTCATCATCTTTGTGATCCGGCCAGTACGCTTTAAGCATGCCGTAGGTTTTCCCACCGAATAGCATGTCGAAGGGTTCATCACCGCTTTCTTTTTCCATCTCCGCCATCAAAGCCTCGTCAAAGTAAGGTATTGACCAACCGCCAAATTCAAAGTTGTTTGAAGGGTCTTCATCTTTGCCGCCAGGCGCTTGCATAACACCGTCAAGTGTTAAGAATGTTAGAACAACTATTTTTCTCATATACTACTCCTAGTATTAAAACTTTTACTGCACTTTTATTTGAACCGGTAAACCATATGCGTTACCTCTTTTTCATCAGTAACACGTAGTTTCTCTAACTCGATATACTCGCCAAGTACCCCGAAAAGACTAGTACCGCCGCCAAGTAATATAGGTATGATATGGATATACATTTCGTCGATCAGTTTTGCCTTTAGGTACTGTTGAATAGTATTTGCGCCGCCGTTAATAAGCACATCTTTGTTGCCAGCCATTGTTTTGGCGCGTCGTAGCGCCTCCTCAATGCCGTCGGTCACGAAGGTAAACACACTCGCCGCGTCCTGAGGCTCGCGACCTTTCTCGGTCAAGACAATGCAAGGTACATTGTCGCCAAGCGGACCGGTGCCGTGCCACCATGGGAGACTTTCGTAGTACATGGTGCTTCCCATGATGATCGCACCCGTATTACCTTCAATGTCTTTTCCAAAGTCGTGGTTGCCGGGCAATTCGTACCATTCATGCAAACGGAGTCCATTATCGCCAAGCGGATTATCAGGCGCTGGCCTTGGCCCGGCGATGAAGCCATCCAGCGACATACTCATTTGGGTGATTAATTGCCCCATAGTGTCTCCTTGTTACATATGAGTGTTTTAATAGCTACGCCTTCTTGAATCGACAGGTGAAGTGTGTGACGTCCGGTTCGTCGCTCACCTCGACTTTTTCGACTTCCATGAACTTGCCAATTTCACCAAACATCGATGTTCCGCCACCAAGTAAAACGGGTACGACATCGAGCTTTAATTCGTCCAAAAGTCCTGCTTTCAGATACTGCTGAATCGCATTAGCGCCACCACCTATCCACACGTCTTTGTTGCCTGCCACTGTCCGGGCTTTTTCAAGGGCGCTTTCAATGCCGTCGGTCACGAAGGTAAAGGCCGCTGGGGCGTTTTCGGGTACTTTGTCCTCCCTGGTCAGTACAAAACAGGGGGGGTCATCGCCAAGTGGACCGGTGCCACCCCAGTGAGGAATAGCTTCGTAGTACATGTGATAGCCGATAATTGCTGCTCCGGTGGTTTCTTTGAGCTCTGGAAAGAGCGCATTCTCTTGCTTGGGATTATCGAACATCCAGTCATGAAGTTTAAGACCGTTGGTGCCAAGCGGATTATCTTGGCTGGCGTTTGGCCCTGCAACAAATCCATCGATCGAAATGCTCATGCGTGCTTTTACTTTACCCATATACCCTCCTTATTAGTAAACGTTCATTCACTAATAAATATAGTCAGTGCTTGCGTGGATGTCAAGATTAAAACTGATTATTTATTGCGGGTAACGACGTGCAATTATCGAGCCAACCACTCCTCCAGCTGTGCTTGCCAAGCTTTATTGTCTGTCGTTTCCATAAGCTCTTTGTGATTAATCAGCAAATAGATCTCGCCAACTTTGCTAGTCTGAAGAATAAGCGGCTTGCCGGAGTTAAGAAGTCCACCGATAAAACGGCCATATAGGTCAGTAAACTCACGTTTCAGGCCAGTGATATCTTCGCGGGAAAGTGAGACATCCTTATCGCCGTCCCACCCCTTTAATGTCAGAGTCTTGTCATCGAGAACAATCGTACCGCGGTGACTGAACATTGATTTCTGGCTGGCACCCGCAGCTGCTTTGTCGCCAAGACTTTGGCGGTTGGTAAGTTCGGTTGTCGTAGCACCCATGTATGGTGCGGTTTGTGATGTACTCATAACTTATATGCCTTCATACTATTATTTTAATACACTTGTATTGTAACAATTCGGCGTCAGAAATCGCCGACCGAGTTAGCAGAAATTCTCCTCAACGACACTATAAATACTTACTCCAGTGATTCTCTCAATACGCCAAGGTTTTTTGCTATCATACAGGTATGGATCCCCATGAACAGTACATGCAACAAGCGATAGAAGTTGCCCGCGGCAGCAAGCAAAACGGCGGCACTGCGATTGGCGCAATCGTGGTAAACACAAAGACCGGCGAGGTAATTGCCGTGGGCGGCAGCCAGGTAGGTCCAGCCAAAGATCCGACCGCACACGCAGAAATTACCGCCATACGAGCAGCCGCTCAACAAATAAAATCCGATGATCTCTTTGACTTTGCACTCTACAGTACGCTTGAACCATGTCATATGTGCCTCAGCGCTTCAGCGTGGGCTCGCATACCGAAGATATATTTTGGCGCCTACCGCAAAGATGTCGATGAAACGCTCTTTGATCTCAAAGGTAATTTCAGTGACGAGCAAGAAGGCAAGCGCATGAATCTTCGAGAGAACGTAGCAATGACTGTCATCGGGGGAGTGCTCGAAAAAGAGTGCGCTGCGCTGTTGGCCGGGTACCATGAATTACCAAAACACACGTTCTAGCATTCGACCTATGTATTTTAGTAAATGAAAGTTCCAAATTACTCTGGAACTTTCATTTCGTTCTGATGACTGACTGCTTATTCAGGCATCGGTTCTGCCGCTGCCTTGCGCGGCATCAGGGCGACAAACGGGAGACTAAAGACCGTAAGAGCCAGCACGACAATGAGAGCAATTTCCATGGCGCGGGTAAACCCGGTATTCGCGGCCTGAAAGAAGATCGAGGCAACCGCCGCCGAGCCAATCGCGGAAGAAAGTTGCTGGATCGAGCTAAAGGAACCGCTGGCACTGCCGGCTTCTTCGGGCTTCGCGTCGCCAAGCGCAATGGTAGGGATCGCGGCAAACGACAGCCCAATACCAATGCCGACGACAAAGAACACCGGAGCCAGCGCCCAAAGATTCAAATGCATTCCGAAGCGGGCAACCAACGCCAAGATCCCACCACAACCCACAATATCAATTGCAAGACCAAGGAAGACAAGCTTGCGGCCCAGCTTCGTCACCAACCCACCCATAGCTGCGAATCCGGCTGCGACAAGCCCCAAAGTGAGGGGCATCATACTGAGCGAAGTGTTCTTCGGACTGATGTGCAAACCCTCCTGCAGGAACAGCGAAAGTACAAAGAGCAAGCCAGTGCCGGCTGCGACTGCAACTAAGCATACAACGAGTCCGGAAACAAAACCCCGGTTATGAAAGAGCGTAGGTGTGATGAGTGGCGAAGTCGCTGTGCGCTGACGGTAAGCAAAGGCGGCAAAGAACAGAATACCGACGATGATCGAAACGATCGGAATAGCATTCCAGCCGTTTGTCGAACCTTCGATCAGGCCATACAGCAGCCCAAACATAGTGACCGAAAGCAACCCGGAAGCCCAGCCGTCAATAACGATAGACCGGTCACCCTTATCATCACGCGGGAGAAGCTTGGTAGCCATAATAAGTCCCACCGTACCCAGAATGAGGTTGATGAGAAAAATCGGGCGCCACGACAAGCCAAACCAATTGCCACCAATAATGAATCCAGCCAAGACCGGCCCAACAACACTGGAAATACCGAGCACCGGTGCGAATAGCCCAAATGCCTTACCGAGCATTTCCTTGTCGAATGTCTTTGTCATGATCGCCATTCCCTGCGGAATAAGTAACGCACCGAACGCTCCTTGGGCAATCCGGGCAATAATAAGTAGGATCGGATCAGGCGAGAATCCGGCGACTGCCGAAGCCAGCGTAAATCCGCCCATACCGATCAAGAACAGTTTGCGCTGGCCAAATTTATCGCCCAGCCGTCCACCGATCACGAGCAATACGCCCATAGCGAGCATGTAGGCCGGCCCGAGCCATTTAATCAGGCTCACTCCGCCGCCCAGATCATGGGCGATAGTGGGAGCCGCTATGTTTGTAATCGTCGAATCCATCACATCAAGCGCGTCGGCAAGAATCACCAACACGAGGATCGCCCACCATCGAGATTTAGGTTTTGTAGTCTTGCTTATCGCTTGCTTCATAGTTTCTTCCTTTTCTAATTCCGAGTACATACTTCTTGCTGTCAAGTGTTCCCGTTTTAAATGCACCGGCGCGTTTGTAGTTGGCAATGATAATGCCGTTCGACAAAGCTCCCGTTTCTATTAATTCATAATTTGCAGGGATCGTTCCCTCGGCAAAGAGGCGCTTGCCGGTACCGATTGTCACGGGAAATGTCCGCAGCCGCAGCTCGTCAACGAGGTCGTTTTTAAGCAACGTCTGGACAAGTTTTCCACTTCCCCACACCTGCAGCATCGGCCCGTCTTCTTGTTTGAGGGCTTTAATTTTGGCCACCACGTCACCGTCGATAAGCACCGCTTTTTCCCAGGTGAGCTTTAGGGGCTTATCGGACACCACATATTTTGTAGCTTTATTAAACGCCTCGGCTATGGTGCCTGATTGCTTCGGCCAAGACGGTGCGAATATATCACTATACGTTTTGGCGCCCAGCAACATATCGAACGGCTCGCTCACTTCTTGATCAA